>Ga0265295_1000184_pt1 | contig 128709 bp, 111 predicted proteins | sample Munlansysbiofilm_FD_192503 | JGI IMG/M metagenome (GOLD analysis project Ga0265295, IMG submission 192503) | Leachate microbial communities from a municipal landfill in Southern Ontario, Canada - Methane capture system biofilm | ecosystem: Engineered > Solid waste > Landfill > Unclassified ... | reverse complement strand
GTCGTCATGGGACTGAAATTCTGCTAACATAGGTTTATAAGCTCCTTTTGTTGTTGTTTTCTCTTAAAAACATTATACAACATAATGGAGCTTATTTCTATACCTGACAAGCAAATATAGTAAATTACTTGTATTATTTTTGTATAGTTATGATACTAATATTTCTTGCCATTACAAGTGCGAAGTATGAGTTCATTACTAAAAAATGGAGATGTTTTGATTGTTGATGCATCTGAAGATTACGCAGGTGTTGGAAAAAGCGTAGAAATTAAAAATATAGCTGATAGAAGAATTATATCTGGTCTGCATACTTTTCTTTTAAGAGAAAAAAAGCAGTTGATAATTGACGGATATAAAGGTTATTTGCATAAAATTTCCTTTGTAAACTCTCAAATGAATTCTCTTGCTTCTGGCTCTAAAGTATATGGTGTGAATAAAGCCAATCTTCGAGGCATAGCCATACCATATTCTATAAATACAATTGAACAACAAGTAATTGCTAAAACATTATCTAACATGGACTCTGAAATAGAAATCCTAGAAAAGAAAGTTAATAAGTACAAACTAATCAAACAAGGCATGATGCAGAACCTCCTCACAGGAAAGATACGATTGATTTAAAAGGAGATTAGGTTATGAAACGCTATTATCGGGTTATGCTGGGATCAAAAAGCAAATATGCTGATGTGTGCAAAGCAGGCAGCTTCATTGGTGCCGACTTTACCATTGACTTTGATTTGGCAGATTCCCTTCCTGAAGACTGGAGGGAGTTCAACAAAAAGCTTATTCCAATTTGGCTTGATAAGCATCCTGGTAAAAGTAAAATAGCTGCTGGCCTTTCCTGTGGAGCATTATGGACAGTTTCCAAAGGAATCAAAGTTGGAGATATAGTCCTTTCACCTGATGGCTCAGGAAGATATCTGGTTGGCGAGATTCTATCGGAGTATTACTTCAAACAAGGAGAAATACTTCCTCATCGAAGAGACGTTCGTTGGCATACTGATTTAGTTGAAAGGTCTGCTATGAGCACTTCCTTGCAAAATTCTACAGGATCAATTGGCACTGTAAGTGAAATCACTAAATACGAGTCCGAGTTGGGAGCTCTCATTACTTCTGAGAATATCCCTACGCTCATATCAACTGATGCCGATGTTGAAGATCCTTCTGTATTTGCTCTGGAAAAACACTTGGAGGAGTTTCTTGTCAAGAACTGGAATAAGACTGAGCTTGGTAAAGAGTATGCTATCTTCAAGGATGGTGATCTTGTCGGCCAACAATTTCCTACCGATACAGGACCCATTGATATTCTTGCGATAAGCAAAGGCAAGAAATCTCTTTTGGTAGTTGAGTTGAAGAAAGGGCGTGCAAGCGATGTGGTAGTAGGTCAGATCCAACGGTATATGGGGTATATACAAGATGAAATGGCAGAACCAGGCCAACAAGTCAAAGGTGTGATCATTGCACTGGATGACGATATCAGGTTGAAGCGAGCGTTGTCAGTCACCCATAATATTACATTCTATCGCTATCAAGTCAGTTTCAAACTATTTAGGGGTAGCATATGAGCGTTATGGTAAAGACTGAAAGGGAAACTCAGAACAGGGTAATTAAGCTGATACAAGAAGAACTTGGCTATACCTACCTGGGTAATTGGAAGGACAAGCTTGATAACAGCAATATTGAAAGAGATATACTAGAGGGATGGCTTGTCCGTAGGGGATACGGCACAACTCAAATTGCTAAAGCATTTCACATAATCAAAAATATTGTTGACAATAAAAACATCAACTTGTATGACGCGAACAAGGCCTTCTACTCGCTTCTTCGCTACGGGGTGACTGTACAGACCTCAGTTGGTCAACACAAAGAGACTGTACAGTTGATCGATTGGGACAATCCCTCATCAAATGATTTTTCTCTAGCTGAAGAAGTGAGTATGTATGGGGTCAACAACAAACGCCCTGATATAATCCTTTATGTGAATGGCATTGCCCTCGGTGTTCTGGAACTCAAACGGAGTAGTGTATCTGTATCAGAGGGGATCAGGCAGAACCTTGATAATCAGAAGCATATCTTTATTGGTCCATTGTTTTATACCATGCAATTGGTTATGGCCGGCAATGATTCTGAAGGCTTGCGCTATGGCACCATCAATACACCAGAGAAGTACTATCTGGCTTGGAAAGAGGTTCGAGAGGAAAATCTGGATAATCCTGCACTTCTAACCATGACAGCTTCCATCAGGGAGAAATCTAAAAAATATCCTATTCTGTTGGACAAGCATATCGTGCAGCTACTCAACAAAGAACGGTTTCTGGAGCTTATCCATGGCTTCATCGTTTTTGACAAGGGAACAAAGAAGCTCTGTAGACCAAACCAATACTTTGGGGTGAAGTCATCTCAAGATTTCATCAAGAAAGGGAAGGGTGGGATCATCTGGCACACCCAGGGCAGCGGGAAGAGCCTTACCATGGTTTGGCTGGCAAAATGGATTAATGAGCATTACCATGATGGTCGAGTATTGCTCATCACCGACAGAGAGGAGTTGGATGACCAGATAGAGAAAGTCTTCACTGGTGTCGATGAGCATATCTATAGGACCACCAGTGGTAGAGATCTCCTGGAAAAATTGAATGCAACTGCTCCTTGGTTAATCTGCTCCCTTGTGCATAAGTTCAAGGGAAAAGACGAAGAGGATGTTGATGATTATCTAAATGATATCAGAAGCAACCTCCCCACAGACTTCAGAGCAAAAGGACGGATGTTTGTATTTGTCGATGAGTGTCACAGAACCCAATCAGGCAAGCTGCATAGTGCAATGAAAGAAATCCTTCCAGAAGATACCCTGTTCATTGGATTCACAGGCACCCCTCTATTGAAATCAGATAAGATTGCCTCAAGCTATCAGGTATTTGGAGAGTACATCCACACCTATAAATTTGATGAAGGTGTTGAAGATGGTGTAATCCTGGACTTGCGATATGAAGCCAGGGATGTCGAACAGACACTCGGATCAGAAGAGAAGATTGATGCTTGGTTTGAAGCATCAACCAAAGGGATGACCGATCATGCCAAGGATACTCTAAAGAAACGCTGGGGAACATTAAAGAAGCTATTCAGTTCAAAGACACGTCTTGAGAAAATAGTGACTGATATCATTATGGACATGATGAAGAGGGAACGGCTGAGCAGTGGCCATGGAAACGCCCTCCTCGTATCAGATAGCATATACAATGCCTGTCGCTACTATGATCTCTTCACCCAAGCTGGATTCAACCGCTGTGCCATTATCACAAGCTACAACCCTAACATCAGTGATATAAAAGGTGAGTCGACTGGAGGGGATGGCTATACGGAGAAACTGAAGAGGTTTGAGATATACCAGAAGATGCTCTCAGATTATTTCCATGAACCTGCTCAGACAGCAATTTATAGAATAGATGAATTTGAAACCCAGGTGAAGGAGATGTTTGTCGAGCAACCTGCCCAAATGAAGCTGCTTATTGTCGTAGACAAGCTTTTGACAGGCTTTGATGCACCTTCAGCCACCTATCTGTACATAGATAAATCGTTGCAGAACCATGGGCTGTTCCAAGCAGTCTGCAGGGTTAATCGTTTGGATGGGGAAGACAAGGAATTTGGATATATTGTCGATTACAAGGACCTGTTTGATAGCCTTAAGAGTGCCTTCTACGATTATACCACAGGGGCTCTTTCTGGATATGAAAAGGAAGATGTCAGTGGATTTCTAAAAAACAAGATAGAAGAGGGTAGAATACGACTGGAAGAGTCCCTTGAGGCGGTCAAGGCTCTCTGTGAACCCGTTGATGCTCCTAAAGGCGAAGTCGAGTTCATTGAGTATTTTGTTGGCGATACAGAGTACAAAGATTCGCTTAAGGATACAGAGCCACAGCGGTTTGCCCTATATAAAATTGTCTCGACCTTAATTCGGGCATATGCGAATATTGCCGATGATATGGAAGAAGCCGGGTACACTTCTCAGGAAGCTGAAACGATCAGAAATGATGTGGCCTTCCACGAAAGCATGAAACGAACGGTAGAGCTTGCCAGTGCTGACTATATTGAACTGAAGCAATACGAGCCTGCGATGAGATTTTTGATAGACTCCTACATTGGAGCAGAAGAGAGTCGAGTCTTGGCAAATTTTGATGATATTAGCCTCCTGGACTTACTAGTGAATAAGGGTGATGAGGCAGTCGCTGATTTACCCGATAAAATTAAGAAAAACAAAAAAGCTGTTGCTGAAGTCATTGAGGGAAACTATCGGAAGGAAATTGTAGATAGACAGATAACCAACCCGGCATATTATGCAAAGATGAGTGAGCTTCTGGATAGCCTGATAGCTGAAAGGAAAAAGATAACAGAAGAGTATGAGGAGTATCTAAAAGAACTGATCGCTCTTGCTCCTAAGATTCAAAACCCTGAGGCGTCCAAGCAATATCCTGCTAGAGTTGATACTCCAGCAAAACGTGCATTGTATGACAATTTTAAAGAAGATGATGATTTGGCCTGTGATGTCCACGAAGCGATACTGGGTTCTAAAAAAGATGGTTGGCGCGATCACAAAATAAAGCTTCGTGGTGTAGGACAAGCTATCAGGGCTGTGCTTACTGACCATGAAATCACAGACATCAATGAGGAACAGATCCTTGAATTAGCTAAAAACCAGAGGGAGTACTGATGGAAAACATATCAGTTCTGGATGTAGATATTGAGGTAGTCCGAAAAAACATTAAGAATGTCCATTTACGGGTATATCCTCCTGATGGTTTTGTCAGAGTCTCTGTCCCCGCAGAAATGAAAACAGAAGCTATCAGGCTCTTCTTGGTGGAAAAACTCGGTTGGATTCGCAAACAACAAAAAGCGTTTAGGCAAACTGAACGGCAATCCTCCCGTGAATTCCTGCAGCGTGAAAGTCACTACTTTTTAGGTGATCGATACCTGCTGGAAGTGGTAGAAGGCTTTGAGTCTCAACGGGTGTATCTGAAGAACAAGAAGACCCTTACAATACATCTCAGACCCGAAGCCTCTTCCTCTAAAGCCCAAGATGTCATGGATGTTTTTTATAGGACAGAATTAAAAAAAATCATTGCTGAATATATTCCAATCTGGGAAGAGAAAATTGGGGTAAAAGTAGAAGAGTGGCAGATTAGGAAGATGAGAACTCGCTGGGGGACCTGCAATCCAGAGAAAAAGAGAATCTGGTTAAACCTGGAACTGGCTAAGAAGCCTTCTCGGTGTATTGAGTACATAATAGTTCATGAGATGATGCACCTTCTGGAAAGGAATCATAATGAACATTTTGTCAACTTGATGGATACCTACCTACCCAACTGGCCAGCATTAAGACATGAACTCAACAATCTGCCTGTGAGTCATGCGGATTGGAATTATTGAGTAGAATGGAGCGAGAATAATGGAGTAAAAAACAGTGCAATTAAAAAAGGCCTTAAGTACTTACCTAAAAGAATGAAAGCATGTTGCAGTCATTTGCAAAAGAGTGTGCAACTTGTGAGTATTGATTGTGGATTTCATCCACTAAACATAGCCTTCAAGCCTCCCTTTTGTTATAGAAGAACATCAGCACTGCTATAGCTATCACAATGAGGTAGCCCCCTATGCTCGTTAGATCAGGATACTCTGCAAAGATGAGGATGGACAGCAGTGAGCAGAAGGGCACCTGGATATGGTTCATATGCCGATATCTCTTTGGTAGGGGCGTAGGAGTACACTACGGTGATGCTGAACTGCCCTCCTGCTGCGCTGATGCCGGCAAGAAGGAGGAACATAATCTGAGAGGGCAGCATGCTCTGGTGGTCGGCAACGGCAAAGGGAATGATCACCAGGGTGGAGAAGAGGGAGAAGAACGCAATGATGACAGGGGCAGGGACCTTTCTGGTTCCCAGGACACTGACACAGGTATAGCCGCTCCAGCCCTGATGCCCCCCACTATGGCTACGAGATAGGGAAACATATTTGTGTCGCTGAACACAGGCTTGACTACCGGTGAAACTCCCCAGAATGCCCCGAAGACCAAGAGAATCTGCACAGCTGAGGATGAGGCGGTCCACTGCATGGAAGGTAGCGACAAGGCCGATGGCCCCTGCAAGTGAGCGAAGCAGCAGGATGGGGAAATCCTCCCTCCTCAAAGTAAAGCGGGTTTTTTCCTCGCTAGCATCACCAGGGCAAAGAAGAACCCGCTTACAACTATGTAGAGAACACCCAGTGACTTGTTGTGCATAGCGCCCATGATGGCATATATGGCTTGAGGGTTTCATTGTGGGCAAGGAGCCGATACTTTCATTGCATATGACCCACGCCTCCAAGTTCTTTAGGTATTTTGATGCTGGGGCCGGGGACCTCTGTCCCTTTGACCAGACCTATATTGAATACCCGGAAGCTGTGCTTGATTTCAGGGGACCAGGGATATAACCACCTATGTGGAGAATTCGGACCTGATCAGGGTCACTGGCTACCTGGTCAAGAAATCAGAAGTGGAAAAGGCAAAGAACAACCAGGTGGTCCTGCAGAACACCGCGTGGTTTGGCAAAGGTTCAGAGGAAAACAACAGTGTATTTGGTAGAAGGGTTACAAAGTAGGATTCCCCTGAACAAGGTGTTGCCCTTTGCCGATGGAGGCAATAGGACATCCATATTCTTCCAAGGATGTGATCTCAAGTGTTCCTTGCGACAAGGGCCGGCGATAGGAGCCCTGCACATAGGGTGGTATGCCCGATCTGTATCGGGTATACCACAAGTCCCTCTTCATACTATAGGAAATGTATTCTGCTTCGTCCTTACGCCCACCACGAGCAATGCCTCACAGCCCGTGCACATCAGACTCTCTGATGTGCACTGGTAAGGCTCGTCCCCATCTATCCTTCTGTTCTCCCATCACCAGGGAGAACGTTGCATCAAGGATGGGGCTGAACACCTTGTTGGCAAAGAGCTCGTCACTGCAGGTGACCTCGTAGATGCCGATGCCCCTCTCCTCCGACCCTTCCATCAGCAGAGCCTTGCTCCTGGAGAGCAGATGAGCCTTGGCCCCTTCATGGCGTTCGTCGACCAGGGATGCGGTCAGGGGGTCTGTCAGGAATGCAAGGGCCAGGGCCTTGAGATCGCCCTTGTGTGCAGAGAGGGTCAACAGCTGCACAGAAGAGCTCTCCCAATCGATGGCGAGCATTGCATAGGGGGGATCTGCCTCCCTATAGAGACGGGCTGTGTCAAGCACCTTGCACTGCAAGGGGAAGGGGAGGCTGTTGTAGAGGTTCTGCAACTCCGGGATGTCTCCAAGGTAGAGGTCTGCAAAGAGATAGGGGGAGAGATAAATTTCCTTGGATGAGGGTATGCTTGCCAAGAGGTTCCCGATGAATGCCAGCTCATCGAGGCTCACATAGTCTAGAATCGGACCTGCAGAAAAAAGCAGGTGAGAATAGCGAGCTATGAGCTCTTCCATCCTTTGCTTGTCTCTGCTGACACCCATCATCCTATCCGTCCATTGTGGGTAAGAAAAGCCTTCGGTATCCATGCTCTTTCCGGTTCCTCCTCTTTTTAGAATACTGCTCAGCTGGTAAAATAGCTATCAGAAAAGATTATTTTACCATATTTGTGTCACTCGTGACGAAATATGAGCACACGAAGGCCCCGTACAGCTTCTTGCCCAAGGTATGAACACTCTGGTACAGTGTTTTCATGAAGGATTATCCGATAGATCTCCATGCCACCCTTTTTTGTGGCCAGTGCTTTGGTTGGAGGCAAGAGCAGGACCTGTTCCAGGGTGTTGTCCATGGTTCGCTTGTACAGTTCACCAAAGAGACCTTTTTGTCCACTGTTGGCGTTGATGAAGGGCTTGCCCATTATTTTGACTTGGACGGCGAGTATGGAGCGGTGCATGAGCACCTCTCGCGCCTCGATCCTACCCTAAAGGCCGCTGTGGGTATGTTTGGCGGGCTTCGCATCCTTAACCAGGATCCCTTTGAAGTGCTGATCTGTTTTATCCTGAGCCAGAACAACAACATCGCAAGGATCCGCCAGATGTACAGCACGCTATCCAGGACCTATGGCACTGCCATTGACGAGCTTTGGCATGCGTTTCCCACACCGGCTCAGATGCAAGAGGCAACTGAGGAGCATCTGCGCAAGCTGGGTATGGGCTTTCGTGCCCCCTACCTCATGGATGCCATCGCCAAGCACGCACTGTTGGCGAGCATCCCCCCATTGGACTTTGAACAGGCACTCGCTCGCCTGATGACCATCAGGGGGGTGGGCCCAAAGGTTGGGACCTGCATCCTGCTCTACGGGTTTCACAGGATGGAGGCTTTTCCCATGGACACCTGGATGCAGAAGGTGATGAGCCGCTGGTATCCGGGGAAGGACCCCACCTATTTTGCTCCCTATGCAGGGATTGCCCAGCAGTACCTGTTCCATTATGCCCGAACGGAGGGCCTGCAATGAACGAACCCCACCTGCCTTTGGTCTATGTTGATTTGAGCCATAGCATCACCGATGGGGACCTCCCCTATCCGGGGGACCCTCCCACGGTGGTAAGGGTGTGGTCAACGCTGGAGAAGGAGCATTTTCGCCTCAAGCAGGTGAGCTTCGGCACGCATAGCTCAACGCATATGGACAGCCCGGCTCATCTTCTGGAGGAGGGGAAACCCTTGGATCTTTTCGACCCTCTCTCTTTTTTCCAGCAAGCTTTTGTCTTGGACTGCACCGGCCAGCCCTGCATAGGAGCAGAGCATGTGGAAGCGGTTCCCCGAGGCGTTGGTGCTGTCCTTTTCTACACAGGGTGGCAGCAGAGGTGGAACAGCGACCTGTATTGGGAGGATCCCCCCCTGCTTACACAGGGCTCTGCCCGGCTCCTGCTTGAAAGGGGGGTGCGGATGTTTGGGTTTGACAGCTCTTCGTGTGATGCCCTTGATAGTGAATGCCTGCCCATCCACCTTCTGATCTTCTCCTATGAGGGCCTCATTGTGGAGAATCTCTGTAATTTGGACAAGGTGGTGGGGCGCACTGTCTCGCTGGTAGCGCTTCCCTTGCTCTTAGACGACAGTGACGGCTCCCCAGCCAGGGTGGTGGCTTCCTACAACCCTTAGAAGATATGGAAGCTGCTGAAGAAGTGCTTGGACTCCCCCCCCTTCAATGCCAGGACCTCATCCATCTCTTCGAGCGCAAAGGCCCTTGTCGTGTCGCCAAAGGAGTGCATAGGCTCGATGCACAGATACTGGGCATGTTTGGCTGCCACAGTCCATATGACCAGCGTCTCCAGGTTCCCCCTATCGACGCGTACCCCATGCTTCCCGTTTTCTGAGGCGAGTGTGACCTGCTGTGAAGAGAGGCCGTTGAGGATGATGGGTCCTTTGTCGGTCAGGGGCCTGCTGAGTTGGAGCTTGTTGCTGTTGTCCAGGAACTTCTTGTCCTGGAAAAATACGCCATCTACGGGTGTGAACCTGTCAACGCTCTCTTGCTTTTCAAAGGTCACGCTGTAGGATTCCAAGGGGGAACCCTTGCCGTTGATGTCCAGGCTGAAGGCCGGATGCCAGCCAAAGGTGAAGAAGAGGTCATCCTTGGCATGGATCTCCGCCTCTGCCTTGAACCCGTCTTCCAGGAGTGTGTAGGTGACGGTGAGGGCAAACCCATAGGGATAGAGGCACAAGGTTGCCTCACTCTCTTCGAGCAGGAAGACAGCATTGGTGGAACTCTGTGAGAGAAGGGTAAAGGGAAGGTCGCGGGCAAAGCCGTTGTTGGGCATCGCATAGGTAACCCCAGCGGCCTCTATCTTGCTCTCTTTGGTGGGGCCTGTCATGGGGAAGAGCAGCGGTGCCCTTCTGGGCCAGTACTCCTTGTCACCGTTCCATAGGTATTCGAGTCCGCTCTTTTTGGAAAAGAGTGATTGTGGCTCTGCACCGAGCAGAGCTATCTGCATGCTGATAGTTTCGTTTTGCAAGTTGACCATATGGCCTCCTGTTGGTATAAGGATAGTATGCCTAACAGAGTCTTGTTGCAATAAACGGACTCTTGAGAAAAGAGAAAAAGGGCGTGTTGGTGGCCAAAGGTACTGGCCACGATTGGAACAGGGCGTTTCTTCTTTATGCTTTTCTGCTCTGGTGTGGTATACTGAAGCCAATGGAGGAACCTGCATATGGTTAATAAAACAGTTTTTACGATTGGCAGGCAGTTCGGCAGCGGTGGAAGGCAAGTGGGGCGTAATCTGGCTGAAGAACTTGGCATTCCGTTCTTCGATAAGGAACTAATCGCCATTAGTGCCCAGGACAGCGGCCTGAGTGAAGCGCTGTTCATCAACGCAGATGAAAAGGCGACAAGCAGCATTTTCTACTCCTTGGTCATGGGCAATTACCCGATGGCCAGCGGAGCACTTGGGGTTACCGAAATGCCTCTCAATGACCAGCTTTTCCTGATTCAGAGCAAGACCATCAAGCGTTTGGCTGAAGAGGGGCCCTGTGTCATAGTAGGGCGTTGTGCCGACTATATCCTGCGTGACAAGGATAACGTCCTGAATGTCTTTATACATGCCAGTCTGGAGCGCCGCATCGAGCGTGCCGTTGAGGTGTATGAGGTGCCCAAGAACAAGGCCGAGGATACCTGTCTGAAGGCGGACAAGCAGAGGGCCAACTTCTACAACTACTATAGCGACCGCAAGTGGGGTATGTGCAAGACATATGATTTGTGCCTTGATTCAAGCAAGCTCGGCATCGAAGGGTGTGCAAAGCAGATCATTACTTTTGAGAAGCTTTGGCAAGAGCACAAAGGACAAGGTATCTGATGCTTGTTGATATCCTGGAAAATTTGGAATGGTATCTGGGCCTATACCCCTCCCTTGAGAGGGTTATAGGCATCATGGACCGCAGTCTTCCTTATCGTGATGAGCCCGGCTCCTATCAGGTGGATGGGCTCTCCTATGAGGTGCTCTCCTATCCTGGAGGCAGCGACAGCATGATCAGGCGCGCTGACCATACCCAGATGCACTGCATCCTGGAAGGTGAGGAGCTTCTTTCCCTAGAGCAGAATGAGGAGCCCGCTGTGGTGGTCATGGCAACGGAGGGGCGCTTTGTAATCTTGCGTGAGGGGGAGTTCTACAAGAGCTCGATGCAGATGGCCAATGATAGGGGTGTGAAGAAGGTTGTCTTCAAGCTGTAGCGTCAGAAAGTAGGGCCAATGGAGGGGTGGGTACAATCCATGCCTTCCAATCTACATCTTGCATGATGGTGAAGCTTCTATCCTGTACGTGTGTGTTTTGTTTCTTGGAAATGGTAGGCATGAAAGCCACATCCCTGACTTTGACGCGATATTGATAGGATTTTGGTTATAAAACAGGTGCTATGGTTACTATGCTTGTAATTACATTCCACTGGCTATATATTTTCACTTAGTGATAGAAAAAGAAAGAAGACAGTCTGAAGAGATACCAAAATCCTCTCGAGTTCCCCAAGAAACACTCGGTAGCATTTTGTTTCAGATTACCCATGAATCTGAGGATGGATTAGATGAACCAAAAGAAAACCGATTTTGACTGCATCATTATCATATCAAACTACTTGTGGAATGGGAAAGAAGAGGATCAGGGCCAGAGCATCCACTACCTTGCACATGAATTGGCCTTCAAACAGCACAAACCGGTTTTGTTTATCAATCTTGTAGCCTCACACATGGTGATACGCAATATAGGTATGGCCAAAGGATTTCCTCCTGGCACCCATAGAGGTAAGGATTTTCCCTTGACGTTGATCAATGACTGGGGACCGGACTGGCGCGAGAATGCACACACTGGAAAAAAACTACCGGTCAGGCGTTTGGTGAAACGGATAGTGAAGGCGATACATCGCTCCAGTTTTTCCAACCCTCTGCTGATTTTTACTGAACCGACAACGCTGCCTCTTGTAAAATCCCTTAGAGCCCATTTTCGACCCGATGGAGCACAACAGGTTCAGGACATGGGCAATACACCGTTTCCTGTTATCTGGTATTGCTGTGATAATTTTCCTGAAGGGGATCTTAGGCGAGCAGAGACAATTCTCAAGGCTATAGCGGAAATTGCTGATGTTGCTGATGGGATCTGCACGGTTTCCCCCACTCTTGAACAACTGTACGCGCCTCTTCTTCCTACCTTCCTGCTGCGAAATGCTGCCGACAGGGATTTTTTTCAGCAGGTGAAGGCTTCTACGGAAAGATCAGGAAAGGATTTCCTTGGATCCGACATCAAACGAATGCGGATTGTGTACATTGGAATGCTCAATCAGAGAATTGATTATCCTGCATTGGAAAAGGCTGTGCTGGACCATCCTGATTTCTCCTTTGTCTTTATCGGGGTGGATAAGATCAATGCCGGTGATGATTTCTACGAAAATCTTGTTGCTATAAAAAATGCAGGCAATACCTATTTTACAGGATCCAAGAACCGGCAGGAGGTTGCAGAGATATTTTCTGTGTGTGATATTGGAATCATCCCGTATGCCAAGACTCCCTTCAATCTCTCCTCAGGGCCGTTGAAGCTCTATGAGTATGCTGCCTCCGATCTCCCTTCGATCTCAACCAACCTACCTGCGATGGAGCACAGTCGCACCTTTGCATATCTGGTGGATGATGGTGATTTTTCTCTTGCCATCGACAAGGTTTCATCTGACTATGCACAGTATAGGGAGCGAATTATTGAATTCAGCAAACGCAATACCTGGCGTACACGAACTGAGGAGCTCTTTGGCTTTGTTGATTCAGTTACATGCCCTTGATCGTAGTGTACAGGTGGTCCACTACCATCTCTTGGGCGAGCCCGCCCAGACGAAAAAAGGTGTACATAGTGTCTTGCATCTGTTTCCATTATCACGCTTTAGGTTTTTTGGACAATGAAAAGATTGCATTCATAACACCTGGCATCACATAGTACAGTTCATAGAAAATTCTAAACTTCAACGAATACGTACCAAGTCTGAGCTTTTCTCTTAGCCTTATGAATTCATCAGCAATTTCTGTTATATCACTATCTGCACTAGTATCAGATATATATTCTAGAAGTGCCTTGTATGTATAGAAAAGTCTTCTATAGGTGCTGTCCCGTAGTGCAAAAAGTTTTTTTTCCTGAAAGAAATCCGCCCTCTCATGCAAAGCCTGAATTACAGCAAGACGATTCTGCAGGTTGAACCCAAGTCCCGTAATGCTGTCAGAACGTTGCCAGTAGTACAGAAGTTGGTCTGTACTGAAGACAACTGTTTTGGCCTTATAGAGCAGCTTGTGTGTGGTGAATTCGTCTTCATGTAGCTTTCCTTTTGGAAACCTGATGTCATCAAATAGTTCGGCTTTGTACAATTTTCCCCAAGCTACAACCACAGGAATATATAATTCACCGTATAGCAGGGCGAGTGCTTCTGTATTTGAATATACGGTATACGTACCAGTCGGTTCATCGGCTGTTACCTGTTCATCCGATGTCCAGATAAAACTACAGGCGGAGATATCTGCATGGGTCTTTTGTAAGAGAGTGTAGAGTTTTTCAATGTATGACTCATGTACCCAGTCATCACTATCCAGAAAAGCCAGGTATGTGCCCTTTGCAATCTCAATACCAGTGTTTCTTGCATCTGACAGGCCCCCATTTTCCTGATGGATCACGTGTACTCTCTTATCAAGCAGTGCATACTGGTCGCATATGGCTCCACATGTATCTGGAGACCCATCATCCACTAATATAATCTCCAAATTACTGTATGATTGCCTCAAGACGGAATCAATGCACCTATGCAGGAATTTTTCCACCTTATAGACGGGTATGATAAAGCTTATCAATTCATTCATTTCAATTCTCCCTTGAATCTACTCATGCATATTTTCTAGGGTCACCACTTCAAAGGAAGCGACTGCGGTCAAGCACTGGGTTCTCTATATTCCTAGCCTTCGATACCCCCGTGGTTGCTATTGCTAGATGATCTTTCTCTTGTACTATACATCAGAGAGTCAGTAAGAGCAAAAAAATTAGGTTATAGATTTGCAGTGAAGCATGAATCCATAACCTAATCATAGGAGAAGGACCCTTTCAGGGTACCTTTTTGTTCTGTAGCGAAGAGCCTTACTTGTCGATTCCGACAAGCTCGATATCAAATACAAGCAGTGAGTTGGGAAGGATGTTCTCCGTTCCATGTACTCCATATCCCAGATCAGGATGGATCCAGGTGCGGATGACGCTTCCTACATTCATGTTCAGCAGAGCTTCGCTGAAACCTTCTATTACCTGGGTTACAGGGAAGTGTGCAGTCTCACCACGGTCGTAGGAGCTCTCTATGAGCGATCCGTCGATCATCTGAAGCTGGTAGTTTACCTCTACTGTATCAGAAGCGGTGGGCTTGGGACCGTCTGAAGCATTGAGAACCTGGTACTGCAGGCCGCTAGGGGTTACGACGATACCTTCATTGTTGTTCTTGTTGAAGTCAAGGAAAGCCTCTGCATCTTCAAGGTTTGTGACAGTCACCTCTTCTAGCCAGAGTGCATACCTCTCCTCAACAACCTCCTGGTACTCAGCAAACGCTGTCTGCATCTCCTCATCGTTCATGAGGGTCTTGTTGTTGCTAGCAAGGTCGAGTGCACCCTGTGCATAGAGCTCTGCATCAAGCTCGATACCCTGGCCGAGCATGTTGTAGGCAAGCAGGTATCCATAGGTGTAGCTGAATGTTTTAGTGAGGTCTTCAGGTTTTGCAAGGGAAGCGACCTCTGCAATGTCTGCAAAGCCTTCAGAGAATCCCTGAGGTGCCTCTTGTGCCTGCCAGACAGTGTTCTGGTACTCTTCTATGTTGGCATAGAGCTCATCAAGGGTGTAGTAGCCTTGCTGGTCTTTATCCATTGAGGCCTTGAAGCCGTCGAGGGCACCCTTTACATAGTAGCCGGTGTCGAAGAAGAGCCCCTGTGATGCAAAGGACTGCAGCAGAAGGTACCCGTAGGTGTAGCTGAACCGTTCATCCAAGGTGGAAAGGCTTGTCATTTCAGCGGTGCTGATATAGACATCCATAGCTCCAAGGGTTACCAGAGGGGTTATGTATCTGATGGCTGTCGCCTTATCCATATCAAGGACCACTTCCAGATAATCGCCGGCGCTAAGGCCTGATACTGGGAAGCTGCTCGCTGTTGTCTTGTCTGTCTTGACGGTGAACTGTTTGTTGTCGACTGTGCGTACGGTAAGCAGCGGGGAGACCCCTTCCTGGTCGACATTGATGATCCTGACGGTTACGCTCTGGGGATCACTTTCTTTTATTCCGGCGGCGAATAGGGTAGGGACGATGAGGGCCATGGCAAGAAGTGCCACACTGATTTTTGCAATTTTGCTCTTGTTCATGTTTATTCCTTTATGCAGTCATTGCCTCTTTTAGCAATATCTCTTCTAATGTACGAGTTCTTTTTCCAATCGTCAACAACTGTTTTCACCCTACAAGCATCGCATTAAATGCAAGAGTATACAATACAATGGGTTATCCCTTTTTTGTAATTTTATGGGAATGTTGCCAACACCACTGACTCATGATAGGGTATTTGCACATAGGAGAAAATCATATGCCACGCATAACCAGAGTAGAACCTACCAAAGATGATATCAGGCTTCTGTATGAGACCGTACGCATAGCCCACCAGGCAAAACTCGAGGGAAGCCACCCCTTCGGAGCCCTTCTTGCGGACAAGGATGGCACCATACTGCTCGAGCAGGGCAATGCCTACGAACAGGGAGGTCCTGCCATGCATGCAGAGGCGGCCCTGATGTTCAAGGCTGGAAAGCTCTACAGCCCTGAGTTCCTCTCAGGGTGCACCCTCTACAGCTCAGCCGAGCCCTGCGTGATGTGCACCGGTGCAATGTACTGGACCAACGTCAGGCGCCTGGTATTCGGCATCTCCGAAGCACAGCTGTTGGAGCTTACCGGCAGCGATGAGCAGAACCCCACCTTCTCCCTCCCTTCGCACAAGGTGCTCGAGCATGGGCAGAAGGATATGGAGATAGTCGGCCCTGTCCAGGATGCCTCCCTGATCGAGGCGATACAGGCCGACCACCTGAGTTTCTGGAACAAATGATGGCGACTCTACCCTACCTGCTGCGACCGGAGAATATCTGCCACATAGCAGAGGGCCGTCTCCATATAGGCGACCGCAGGGTCTTCCCCTTTGAGAAGCGCTTTGAGAGCTGCTCCACCGTTGAGGAGGTTGCCCGGTCGCTGAAGGTGATGGTGACCCAGGGCGGGGGGCCTTTGCAGGTTGCCCTCACCACCTTGCGCTTCATTGCCCAAGAGATGGGCCAAGGCCGCATCCCTTACTCCGCCGGGGAGCTCCAGCGGCTTGTCGGGCTGCTCATCAAGGCCAGACCGACCAATACGACCATGAAAAGGGTCATGCTCTCCTTGCTCGGTGAACTGCAGGGCCTGTTTGAAGAGAAGGAGCCTGTAGAGGCTTTTGTCCTCTCTCTCAATGCCATGGTCGATAGGCAGGAGCTCTACTACGATGAGCTCTACCACCAGATGGGCAGGCTTGGCAGCACCCTGCTTGAGGATGGGGATGTGGTCCTCACCACATGCTTTGCCGAGCACACCTTCCTGTTGAGCCTCGCATATGCCAAGGAGGAGGGCAAGCGCATCTCGGTCCTGGTCAACGAGACCCGACCCTATCTGCAGGGTTCCCGCCTGACCTATCCCTCCCTGCTTGAGATGGGCATCGAGGCGCGCCTGATCACCGACGGAATGGGAGCCCACTACATGAGGGCGGCCAAGCTCAGCAAGTACATGACGGCCTCCGACCTTGTCTGCATGGACGGGACGGTGGTCAACAAGGTGGGCACCCTGGCCAATGCCGTCGCCTGCAAGCACTACAAGGTGCCCTACTATGCATTCAGCATCTCCCCTGACCCTACGCGCCTGAGCTCTTCTGATATCAGCATGGAGGAGCGTGACGGACAGGAGGTCCTCTCATGCATGGGCAGGCCCACCACGTGTGAGGGGAGGGCGCTCTATCCCTCCTTTGATATCATCGAAGCTTCCCTCGTACAGGGAATAGTCACCCCAAAGGGAGTGCTCTCTCCCTCAGAAGTTGCAAGGAGTTTTATATGAAGGCAATTATCGGCGGAACCGGTGTGGACCGGATCTCAGGCTTTTGCAGTGAGCGCAGGGAGGTCCCTACCCCCTACGGACCTGTTGAACTCTTTGTAGGCAGGGGGGAGCACTCTGCCCTTCTCTTCCTTCCCCGCCACGGCTCCTCCCACTCGGTCCCCCCCCATATGATCAACTATCGTGCCAACATCACCGCCTTGGAACAGTTGGAGGTCGATGAGCTGATCAGCATCTATGCGGTGGGATCCATCACCGATGCCCTGGCTCCCGGTGAGGTGGGAACGCTCTCTGATTTTGTCGACCTCACAGGAGGCGGGCGCGAGCATACCTTCTTCTCAGGTGGGGTGAGCGGGGTCGAGCATGTGGGCATGGACAGGGCCTTTGATGCAGTGCTCACCGCTTCGCTTCACGCCAAGGATCCCTCCTTGCAGAGGGCAGGGGTCTATGTCTGCACCAACGGCCCGCGCCTGGAGACTCCTGCTGAGATTCGCATGTTCAAGACCCTTGGCTTTGATGTGGTGGGCATGACCGCCGCAACTGAGGTCGCCCTCGCTCGTGAAATTGGCATCCGCGTAGCTTCGCTTGCCTACAGCATCAACTGGGCTGCAGGGGTGGGCCCTGATGATGTGGTGTTCATCGGCGATGAGCGGATCGCCAAGCTCAAGGATAGGATGATTGGCTTGTGTCTGGAAGTGTTGGAGGGAAAGGGATGAGCGAGATCATACGAATTGTCCGTGAGGCACGCATCGATGACGCCGCTGCCCTGCTCTCCTACCTGAAGCAGGTGGGTTCTGAAACTGATGGCCTCACCTTCGATGCCAGGGGCCTTCCCTTCACCGTCCAGCAGGAGAGGGAGTACCTGGACAGGCGCATGTGCTCGGCAAACAACATAACGCTGCTGGCCTTGGAGGACGATAGGATCATCGGGAGCCTTGGTGTCGACACCCCTGCCTTTGAACGGCTCTCCCACCGCGCTGAGTTGGGGGTATCGGTGCTCAGGGAGTGCTGGGGCCAGGGTGTGGGGTCAGCACTCCTTGAGGGAATGCTCGCCTGGATAGACGACTGTCCCACAGGCCTGAGAAAGATAGACCTCACTGTCCGGAAGGACAACAGCCGGGCGATCGCCCTCTACAGGAAGTTCGGCTTCCAGGAGGAGGGCAGGGTGAGCCGGTTCTTTATGGTCGGCGACACCTTCTACGAGGGTATCACCATGGGCCTGCTGCTCGACTGAAGGGGCAGGTCCTCCAAGGCATAGGGCGTCTTCTGGTAGACATAGTAGTTAAGCCAGTTGCTGAACAACAGGCTTGCATGCGAGCGCCAGGAGAGGGGAGGCATCCTACCCTCATTGTCCCCAGGGTAGTAGTGCTGGGGTTTGTCAGGGCTGAGGCCTGCCTTGAGGTCGCGCTTGTACTCCGTATCAAGGGTAAGGGCATCATACTCGGCATGGCCGGTGATGAAGACCTGCCGCTCGTCCTTGCTTGCGACAAGGTAGACCCCCGCCTCCTCCGAGGTGCTGAGTATCTTCAGCGAAGGCACCTGCTCGACATCCCTTCCGCTTACAGTCGTATGACGACTGTGAGGGGCTAGGAACGTCTCGTCAAAGCCCCGGACCAGCGTCTCAGTAGAGGATACCACCGTATGGGCAAAGACTCCTGAGAGCTTTTTCTCCAGGGGCCTCTTCTCTATCTTGTGGTAGTGGTACAGCGCCGCCTGAGCCCCCCAGCAGACAAAGAGGGAGGAGTACACGTTCTGCTCTGCCCAGTCGAGGATGGTTGTCAGCTCATCCCAATATTGGACCTCCTCAAAGCGCAGCTTCTCCACAGGCGATCCCGTTACGATCAGGGCATCGAACTTCTTGTCCTGGATATCCTCAAAGTGCTGATAAAAGCTCTTCAGGTAGGAGACCTTGGTGTTCTTGCTCTGGTAGCTTGCTGTGCTGAGGAAGGTGAGCTCAACCTGCAGGGGGGTGTTCCCCAGCAGCCTGATGAGCTGGGTCTCGGTCACACTCTTCTGAGGCATCAGGTTGAGGATGACCACCTGCAACGGCCTGATGTCCTGCGACGCTGCCCTCTCCTTGTTCATATAAAAGACGTTCTCCCGTTGGAGGGTCTCTTCAGCAGGCAGGCCTGCTTGTATCGTCACTGGCATGGGGGCCTCCTTTATAGCGCACCGAGAGCCTGTTGGAGATCCTCAATGAGGTCATCCACATGCTCTGTTCCAATGGAGAGGCGGATGGTGGCCTCCCCGATGCCCTGCTGCTCCAGTTCCTCGGCACTGAGCTGGGAGTGGGTGGTGCTCGCAGGGTGGATGACCAGGGACTTCACATCAGCGACGTTGGCAAGCAGGGAGAAGAGCTTCAGGCTGTCTATGAAGGTCTTGGCTTCCTTTTCTCCCCCCACCACATCAAAGGTGAAGATTGATGCCCCCCCTTGGGGGAAATACCTGGTGTAGAGCTCATGGTAGGGACTTGTCTCCAGGCTTGGGTGCCTGACAATGCTGACCTTGGGATGGGATGCGAGGAAGGGCACCACCTTGAGGGTGTTGTAGTTGTGTCTCTCCACCCTCAGGGAGAGGGTCTCCAGGCCCTGGAGGAACAGGAAGGCGTGCAACGGGGCAAGGGTTGCACCGATGTCGCGAAGCAGCACGGCCCTCGCCTTGGTGATCCAGGCCCTCTTTCCAGCTGCTTTGGTGAAGCTTATCCCGTGGTAGCTGTCGTTGGGCTCGGTGAGGGAGGGGAACTTGCCGCTCGCCTCCCAGTCAAAGGAGCCGCTGTCGACGATGACCCCCCCGATGGCCGTACCGTGCCCACCGATGAACTTGCTTGCCGAGTGCACCACAATGTCCGCCCCATGCTCGAAGGGCCTGAAGAGAAAGGGTGTGGCGAAGGTATTGTCCACTATCAGGGGGATCTTGTGGGCGTGGGCTATGTCTGCAATCTTTCTGATGTCCAGAAGCGTCGCATTGGGGTTGCCGATGGTCTCCACAAACAAGGCCTTGGTGTTCTCCTTGATGGCCCCTTCAAAATTGGAAGGGTCGTCCCCATCGACAAAGGTTGCAGTGATGCCATAGCGGGGCAGGGTGTGTTTGAGCAGGTTGTAGCTGCCTCCGTAGATGGTCTTGGCGCTGACGATATGGTCCCCTGCCTCTGCAAGGTTGAGGAAGGTGTACGTGACGGCTGCCGAGCCGGATGCCACCGCCAAGGCCCCGACTCCCCCCTCCAGGGCCGCTATGCGCTTCTCAAAGACATCCTGGGTGTCGTTGGTCAGCCTTGCGTAGATGTTCCCTGCATCGGTGAGGTTAAAGCGTGCAGTTGCATGGTCGCAGTTGTCAAAGACGTAGGCGGTTGTCTGGTAGATGGGAACAGCTCTCGATCCTGTGGTGGGGTCCGCCGTCTCCTGGCCGCTATGTACCTGTAGGGTTTCAAAACGAAATTGTTTGGTTGGTTTCATGGTAATCTCCTGATGCTGGTCGAATGAAGGACACAATGGATTCAGAGTGAAGGTTGTTGGGTCACATTCGATCTTTTATGGAGTTACAGCGAATTCGGGGGGAGTTGGTCATCTTGTGTTCCTTCTGTAGTGGGCTCTTAAGGTGACAAGCAGCATGGCATTGATAAAGAGCGGAAAAAAGAACAAGGCATTGAAGGTTACATGAACTTTCATGCTGAAAACTTTGCCCTGGGCAGTCTGTCTATACTCTTTGTATGATGATGCTGATTGTAGGTGGGAAGTTCTATGCCTGGCGGCACATCATACTGGGTTGAGAGTCTGTCATGGACCTCATAGTGCCACCTCCTACACAGGGAATATCCTACCGAAAGGCTGGATGTTTAGCTTAAAATATCGGATGACCCTCCCTTGGTCAAGGGGTGGGCAGGGCATACTCCCTCTTTTACGGGGTTTTTCCTGCTTGGTCATATCCCTCTCCTTTGGATTGCACGGCAGTGCATTCCAAAAAGAGAGGGGGACCATCTCATTCTACCTGCGATAGGGCCAAGCAGTTGTGGTCAGTCTTCGATGTCCAGGTACTTGTCAAACTCAGCGACCATCTTGGGGTCGGGGTTCTTTTCAAGCAGGCTGAAGACCACCATGAGAATCGATGCGATGATAAAGCCGGGAAGCAGCTCATAGACATCAAAGAGGCCGCCGGAAAGCTGTTTCCAGATGACCACCGTCAGCCCTCCTCCGATCATCGCAGCGACCGCACCATTGCGTGTTGCCCGTCTCCAGAAGAGACTGGCGATGATCACAGGCCCGAAGGTCGCTCCGAAGCCTGCCCATGCGTAGCTTACGATGTCAAAGATGGAGCTGGTGGGGTCCATGGCGAGGAAGACTGCTATCACCGAGATCACCAGGACGGTGATCCTGCTTACCAGCAGGGTCTCCTTCTCCGATGCATCCTTACGGATTATGGCCTTGTAGACATCCTTGCTGAAGGCTGAGGAAGCGACAAGCAGCTGGCTGTCAGAGGTGCTCATGCTCGCTGCGAGGATGGCACACAGGAAGATGCCCGCAATGAAGGTCGGGAAAATCTTCTGCATGCTTAGGATGAAAACGGCCTCTGCAGCGCCTTGGCTCTCAAAGACCAGAGGAAGCAGGAAGGCTTTTCCGACAACCCCGATGGTGAGTGCCGCTGCCAAGGCTATGCTCACCCAGACCATGGCGATCCTTCTGGAGGTCTTCACCTCCTTGTTGCTGCGGATGGACATGAATCTGACCAGGATGTGGGGCATGCCAAAATAGCCAAGGCCCCAAGAGAGAGCAGATAGGATGTCGATGAGGCCGTACGTCGAGCCGGGCTCAGCGACAAAGGGGTTGACGAACTGCATGCCGAACACGGAGAGCTGTTCGATGGTTGCAGTGGGGCCCCCGAGGGTCACCACCGCTATTATGGCAGTCAATACCAGGGCTATGAACATCAGCGACCCTTGGAAGAAGTCTGTTGCCACCACAGCAAGGTATCCTCCCAGCAGGGTGTAGCCTAGGATCACCGTCACACCCAAGAAGAGCGCAACGTAGTAGTTCATGCCGAAGACGGTGTTGAACAGCTTTGCACTCGCAAGGAATCCGCTTGCCGTATAGACGACAAAGAAGACAAGGATAAGGATCGAGCTGACGGTCTGCAGCACTTTTGTCTTGTCCCTGAAGCGGTTGGCGAAGAACTCGGGGATGGTGATGGAGTCCTTTGCATGGATGGTATACTTTCGCATGCGCTTGGCTATGAAGAGCCAGTTGAGATAGGTCCCGATCAAAAGCCCTGCAGCGGTCCAGAATGCCTCTTGCAACCCGGTGAAATATGCGACGCCGGGCAGGCCCATCAACAGCCATCCGGACATGTCGGAGGCTTCTGCGCTTAGTGCTGTGAACCAGGGACCGACCGATCGGCTGCCCAGAAAGAAGTCGCTGGTGCTGTGTGTTTTCTTGTAGGTGACGAATCCGATGCTCAACATGAGGCCCAGGTATAAAGCAAAGGCCAGGGAGGTAATAAGCTGATAACTGTTCATTGTGACTCTCTCTCTCAATCTAGATTTGTTCTAGAGTACCTAGAACAAATCTAGATAGCAAGCGATTCTTTGCAGTAAATGAACAGTTATTGCATATTTATGCAGCAGGTCATGGTATATACCTGATTGTCTGCCATAAGTTGTTGTATTTCTCCAGATCGGGACCCAGGTCATCGAGGTTGTCGGAGTTTTTCATATCTTCAGTGGTGTAGAAGAATGTATCGCTATGCATATATTTTGCAGCACCTGTATTGGTTGTGGGGGGGAAGCCGAACTCATCGAGGAAGACTGCGTGGTTCTTGGGGTCGTGCATGAAGTTGATGAATGCGTGGGCCGCATCGCTGTTGGTAGCACCCTTGGGAATGACCATGTTGTCGATGTACATCATCGCTCCCTCTTCGGGGATGAAGAAGTCGATCTCATCCCACTTCCTTTTGGGAATCTCTGCAAAGACATTTTCGGGATAGCTGTGGGATACCCAGAACTCGCCCTGGCTGAAGGCCTTGCCGAAGGATTCAGAGTCGAACTTCACCAGATTGGGTTTCCACTCATTGATGATCAGGTCAGTCGCTTCCTGTAGTTCCTGGTCATTGGTGCTGTTTGCATTGTACCCCAGATGTTTCAGGCCTGCGCCCATGACCTCACGCATATCATCGAGCATGGACATCCGTCCTGCCATCCGCTTGTCGGCAAAGATGGACCAGTTTCGTGCATAGTCAGATGGAGCCCTCTCCTTGTTGACCGCTATCCCGCTGGAACCCATGAAGTAGGGTACCGAGTACTCCATCCCAGGGTCATATGTAGCCTTTTGCCTGACCAGGGGTGCCACATACTTCAGATTGGGCAGCTTGCTGTGGTCGAGTTTTTCAATCTTGTCCAGGTGGATCATGATGGAGGTGTAGTCTGAGGATGGGAAGATGATGTCATAGCCTTTGTTGCCTCCGGCCATGACTTTGGCGAACATCTCCTCATTGGAGGCGAAGTTGTCGATGATGACACTAATTCCCGTCTCCTTCTCGAATTTCTTGACAAGGGATTCTGGGGTGTAATAGGTCCAGTTGTAGAGGTAAAGCTTGGCACTCCTATCAGAGTTTCTTTTGCATCCTGAAAAAAAGACCGTGGTGATAGCCACAATGATCATAATGATGAAGAGCTTGGAAAACTTGTGCAAAGCGCACCTCCTGAACGTGTTGTTGCCTCCGAACCTTAGCTGCTTGCAGCCACAGTCTTAAGAAATCGTCTGAACGTGAAGGCTATGACCATAGTGCCCAGTATCATGACAAAGGTCAGTGCATTGATCACCGGTGACACGCCATAGCGGATCATGGAGTAGACATAGAGGGGCAGGGTTCCCGAACCGGGCCCTGATACGAAGAATGTGATGACAAAGTCCTCAAGGGACATGGTTATGCACATCAGGAACCCTGAAAGGACCCCCGGTATGATGGTGGGGATGATCACCTTGCGCAGTGTCTGGCTTTCGTTTGCCCCGAGGTCGCGCGCAGCTTCCACCGTCGAGTAGTCAAACTCATCCAGGCGTGCAGAGACCATCATGAAGACAAACGGGAGGTTGAAGGTAGTATGGGCTGCGAAAATGGTGAACATGCCTAGCCTAACCTTTACAGCAGAAAAGAATATGAGCATGGAGATACCGATGATTACCTCAGGCAGGACCATAGGCAGGTAGCTAATGGTGGTGATGTAGCTCTTGCCCCTGAAGCGGTACCACTTGATGCCTATGGCAGCGAGGGTGCCCAAAAGGGTTGCAGTTATGCTACTGGTGAGGGCGATGATGAGGCTGTTCCTGAAGGCTGACCATAGGGAAGGGCTTTCAAAGATCAGTTTCTTATACCAGATCAGGGAGGCGTGGCTCCACTGCATCCCCTTGGAGTGGTTGAAGGAGAAGAATACCACCACAAAGAGGGGGACAAACAGGAATATGATGGTCAGGTAGAGCATGCTGTTGGAGAAGGTGAGCCTTCTGTGCTTGTTGTATTGGTGCTTGCTCATTTTGCCCCCTTGCGCGAGTGGTGCTTGCGGATGTTCTGCTCAAGGGACTGCTGGGTGGTCTTCTTAGTCTGCTGTTGTTCGCGTTTGCCGTTGTACAGCATCCAGAACACTCCGACCAGGGAGATGAGGGTGAGTATCATGGAGAAGGCCGAGGCCAAAGGCCAGTTGCGGGTTTTGGAAACCTGGTCGACGATGATGTTTCCTATCATGGTCGAATCCTTTCCACCGACAAGCAACGGGACGGTGTAGGCTCCGAATATGGGGATGAAGGTGAAGATGAAGGCAGTGCTCAGACCACTTTTGATGTTGGGGAACATGACCTTGACGATTGCCTGCAGCTTGGTCGCACCAAGGTCGCGCGCTGCGTCAAGGAGGGCAAAGTCAAACTTGTCGATGGTGGTAAAGAGCGGCAGGATTGCAAAGGGAAGGTACATGTAGACAAGGACAAGCACCACAGCTCCGTTGTTGTAGATGAGCTGCACCCCTTCGGTGAGGATGCCCATCCTGATCAGCAGCGTGTTGATGAAGCCCTCCGTGGCAAGGATGGATATCCAGGCGTAGATGCGGATAAGTGAATTGGTCCAGAAGGGTATGATGATGAGAAACAGCAGGAATGTCTGGTGTTTGCTCTTCGCCATGGCGTACCCGCACGGTATTGCTACAAGGATGCTCACCAGGGTCGCCACGATGCTGATCCATAGGGTACGGACCACCACTTTGGCAAAGCTGGGGTTGAACATCTGCTTATAGGCGGTAAGGGTAAACTCCCACTCCACCCCTCCATAGAGCCCTCGCTTGAGGAAGCTGTAGAGGACGATGATCGCTAGGGGGATCGTGAAAAAGAGGGTGAACCAGATTCCCATGGGGAAGGCGTAGGCTGTCCCCAGAAGTTGTTCACGCTCCCTGGGCTTCAATACCTTCTTCATCGGTCTGTTTCCTTTACCAGATATCCGTCGGTTGCTGTCCAGCTTACATAGACGGTGTCTCTCCACTCGATCTCCGGCCCTTCGTCAAGGAAGGCAGTATGCTGCTTGAACACCTTGATGATGGTTTTCTTCTCGTTGTCGAGGCTTATGTAGAACTTTGACTGGAAGCCGGAGTACACAGGCTCATCGACCACACCTTTGTAGGTGTTCAGATACTTGTTTGTCGACTTGGGAGGGTTGGAGGTAATCCTGACCTTCTCAGGCCTGACGGTAAAGTCCACCTCAGCGCCAATTTCCAGAGGGTCGTAGTCAGTTACGGTGACCACATCGCCGAGGGACGGTACATCGACGGTGAGCATGTACTCATCCTCAAAGGGCTCACAGGTGAGGACTCTGCAGGGAAAGACATTGGACTCTCCGATGAACTGGGCCACAAAACGGGTGGCTGGGGCTTCGTAGATCTCATATGGGGTGCCGATCTGAAGGATCTTGCCCTTGTTCATGACTGCGATGCGGTCAGAGACGGAGAGGGCCTCGCTCTGGTCGTGCGTCACATAGACGAACGTGATGCCGACCTTGTCGTGGATCACGTCCAGCTCGATGAGCAGGTTCTGCCTCAGCTTGGCATCGAGTGCTGAAAGGGGTTCGTCAAGGAGCAGTACGCTCGGCTCGTTGATGAGCGCCCTTGCAATGGCGACACGTTGCTTCTGCCCTCCGCTGAGCATGGATGGCTTCTTGTCGATGTGCTCTTCAAGCTGGACCAGGCGGACATACTCGCGCACCCTGCGGTCGAGCTCCTCCTTCTCCACACGCCTGAGGCGCAAAGGGAAGGCTACATTCTCGTAGACTGTAAGATGAGGAAAGAGGGCATAGGTCTGGAAGACTGTGTTAGATTGCCGTTTATCCGGAGGAAGGGGCAGGATGTCCTTTCCATCGAACTCTACAGTTCCTGTATCGGGGTAGTCAAACCCTGCGATAATTCTGAGGAGAGTGGTCTTGCCACACCCTGATGGTCCCAAAAGGGAGAAGAACTCACCTTTTTTTATCGTCACACTCACATCATCGAGTGCTTTGAATGATCCGTACGCTCTGGAGACCTGTTCGACAGCAATTTCAACACCTTTCAATCTTTTCCATTCCCTCCACTCGTTTCAGGCATAGATATCCCAGAGAAACCCGTCCTCTGAGCCTTCACGACATACTTGCGACTATCGAATATTTTTCGGGTACTGTCAAGGGTTTTGCAAAGTGACTATACATTGAATAAACAATGTAACTCTTTTATGGATAGTCATATAATATCGGTATTGCTTAAAAAGACCTCACATCAATGACAGCTATGTTTCTAAAAACCGCTCTCCCTGCCGATGGGTATCCCTAAGGGAAGAACCATCGCAAGCAGCGTATGTTCCTACCAAGGGGCAGCTTCCTTGGCCTTGGTTCCAAGCAGAATCCAAGACTGTAGGGTGGAGAAGCAAGAAAAAAAAGATACCGCATGAGCAGCATCTCTTTTTCTATTACTACGCCAAGTAGGAATCGAACCTACGACCTACTGCTTAGAAGGCAGTTGCTCTATCCAACTGAGCTATTGGCGCGCATTGTAACGGTGGAACAATATCCCAAATTGAAAAAAAGGTAAAGTGCTCTGGGGATTTTGTGGGTATCAGATTCATCGGGAATTAGGTGTTATCAATAGAGTTGTGCAAAACAGCACTGCTAGGGCTTGCCAGGAAAAGGGTTTATGAGTACTATACAAGTATCCTAGTATTATACTAGGAATTAAAAAGACTTGGAGGTTTTATTATGTTTTTACAGTACTCACTACCATATGACTTTGGTAAGTTAGAGCCACACATTGACAAACTTACCATGGAAACCCACTATACCAAACACCATGCAGGCTATACCAACAACCTTAATGCTGCCATAGAGAAGGATCCTTCTCTGGGTAAAAAGACCATAGAGCAGATTCTCGGCAATCTCGATGGCATCGCCGATGATGGGCTTCGCACGACCATCCGCAACAATGGGGGAGGGTTCTACAACCACAACCTGTACTTCTCAACCATTGCCCCTGATGGCTCGAAGTTGCCCACCGGTGTTCTCTCAGAGCAGATCAAAAAGGATTTCGGAAGCCTGGACTCCCTGAAGGATGCGATGGGCAAGGCAGCTCTATCCCGTTTCGGTTCAGGGTGGGCCTTCCTCTCTGTCGCTAAGGATGGCAAGCTCTCCGTTGCCTCCTATCCCAACCAGGACAATCCCCTGATGGACAAGAAGGGCATTACCCCGATCCTAGGCATCGATGTATGGGAACATGCGTATTACCTTAAGTATAAGAATCTCAGAGGTGATTACGTCAAGGCTTTCTGGGAAGTTGTTGACTGGGATGCCGTAGGTACCCTGTTCAACAAGTAGTGGTTTTTGTGTCTCCTTTTCATGTGTTTCGCCCTCTCTTCAACTCCTTATGAAGAGAGGGCTTTTCTATCCGGACAAAACTGTAATAAAAATATACAAACTGTCCTGTTGTGTTGTAAAAAGAACGGTATAATCCAAAAAGAAGACGGCACAATGCAATACCATATCTGCTTGCTCGCTTGCATAAGCGATCTATACTTGGTATACTCTATATATAAATTAAAGAACTTGAAAAGGAGCATTACATGAGAAACGACGAAAATAACAAGAGAGAAAGCATTGAGTTTCTGATTAAGGACACTGATATGTTCCTGAATTCAGATTATAATAGACTTGCATCACATATAGAAGGTCACCGCTACTTCCTGGGAAAGGATTTGAACATCAACATCAGTTGGGATGAGGCCACCTTCTCTTGGATGAGCAACATATACCAGCCCATCAGCCAGGTCATGGAGAACTGGACCATACAGATGAGCTTCCCCGGAAGACGAAGGGCCGACGTGTTCTTCGAAATCTGTGACCACCTGTATTTCCTGAGCCTGGAGAAGGGCAGGGAAGTGAGCATCTATGAGGCAGTGTACAGCTACGGTGCACATTTTGGAAACGCCATCGGCCGCTTTATGGCAAGGCTGTTCTCACCCAAAAGCGTTGCATAGCAGAGCAGGCACTCTGATCAATATATAGGAAGACGACCCAAAACGGGTCGTCTTCTGCTTGTTCGGCAAAGAGCATTTTCTCTTCTGATGCGACGCCCATGCTCATGTATGATTTTTCTCTTTCCCCAAGAGTGTTTGGTCTTCCTGGCAAGGGCCCTGAACTGCAGGCTAACAAGGGAACCCGCCACGATGCCCATTTCCTCCATTGTTTAGCGTCTTGCAGTCTCTTCATAGTTTCTTTGTCTGCCCGTGAAGCCATCCTTTGTTTCCCAGCCGTCTCCCGGTATCGACCACCTGCCATGGCCCCTCCTTGCACATCGCTTTCCTAACAGTACAAGCAACGACCCCATTTCATCCTGCGTATGGCAAAGGATGCCGGCTCCATGATAGGTGGCAAGGCTCTTCATTTAAAGTTCTCCCTTATTCTGATTCTACCACAAGGCACATGAAGTATGAGAGTTGGAAATGGGCAATGTACTCTCTGCGAAAAGGATTGTACAAATGAATCCCTTCCCCCCTGTTTTGGTGCTAGAATAAACAAGGATATGAAGGAGGGTGTGCTATGATCAGGGATTATTATGGCAGGTATATACGGGATGTCCTGAAGTTGAAGGAGAGTACCGCTGATCACTATCTTGGGGCCATCAACGCTCTGAACCGAATCTTGCGCGACAGCGGGTACCCACTTTCCGACCTCTACCAGGTCTCCACCAAGGAGGATCTCGATGACATCGAAAGGTTCCTTGACCAGAATGAGCAGTACAGGGGCCTCAATCTTCGGGGAAACAACATGTACAGTGCAGCATTGCACAACCTCATGAGGTTTGCATCTGCTGCGCAGTTCAAAGGCTACGGCCTCTTTGATGCCCTTGACCTGCCTGTAGAGGTCCATGAGCCGACTATGGCTCTGGTCAGGAAAAATGACCGCAAGTCGATCATCAAGGACCAGGTGATGCATGCTGCACACTTCTTATGTGAATGCGATAGCACCCACGCCTCCTTTACGTCCAAGTCCACACTTCTCAGATATGTGGAGGGCCATCATCTGATCCCTTTGCAGCAGCAGGACCTTTTTCCGTATAGCCTTGATGTGTATGCCAATGTGGTCAGCCTGTGCCCAAATTGTCATCGCTTGCTCCACCTGGCCATCAGGACTGAGAAGAGATATTATCTGGACAGGCTCTTTGATGAGCGTAAGGCCCGCCTGGTCTCAAGCGGCATTGATGTCAGCTATAAGGAGTTCCTGAAGCTGACCTTGTAGGGGTGAATATAGTACGTAGGAGATTTGTATGAAAAATGGTGACAATGAAGCGCTTGATCAGAAAGCCGTCAGCAGGGGCTTTGTCTATGGCATAGCAACCATAGCGACCCTTTGCCTAGTAGTCATCGCTGGTAGCCTTGGGTATGAAACGTATGCCAGCTACCAGGAAATGCAGAGACAAAGGATACAAGAGGCTTCTGTAGCTACCATCTCAATGCAAGAAGTTTCACTGGCTAAAAACACCCTCCATGATGATGGTGTGGTCTCAGTAATGATTGCGAATATTGACGGGGCATCGCTTTGGAAATACTTTGTTTCAGACACGGGGGTACATGTTGTAGAGGTCAGGGGGACGATACCCGCCAATGATGTTTCTGCCTTTGTAGGGGCCACCCTCTCTTCCAGGGTGACGGGAGCCTCCACTGATTTGCAATGGTATGATGGAGACGACATTTCAAAGATTTCATTTCGGATCCAATTTACCAAGCAATTGGGTGTGAAACATGGTACGCCGTATAATACGTATGCCGTAGGTTATTCTGAATACCTGGTAACGGATACATCTTCAAAGGACATCACTATCAATGCATACGGTTCGGAGATCTTCGATGTCATGCAAGCGTATCTAGCTTCCAAGTGGTGATCATATCATGACATTATGATGGGAAGATTGAAAGAGGGATACGTTTTCTCATATAAAACGGCCAGCAAGAAGGCTTCTGAGCCTAGCAATCCACTAGCTTGAGGTGCTAGTGGGTTTGAGCATACAAAAAAAGGGCAATCTGCTTGTTTCCAAACACATTGCCTCTTCTTGTTCTTCTGGTGAAGTCTGTAACTAGTCGGAGCGAAAGGACTCGAACCTTCGATTTCCTGCTCCCAAAGCAGGCGCCTTAGCCACTAGGCAACGCTCCGAAACCATGGTGAGTATACGCACTTGAGCTTGAGAGCGTCAAGGGGTAGTATGGAACAATGACTAAAATTCAACAAAAGGCAGAAACGGTCTATGCAATACTGGACGAGCTGCTGCCTCCCCATATCCAATTCCTGGAGCAACGGGACCCCTTCAGGTTCATGATAAGCGTCATCCTGTCGGCCCAGACAACTGACAGGATCGTCAATATCGTCACAGACCCCCTGTTTGAGCGCTTCCCGACTGTGGAAGCCCTTGCCTCTGCACCTCTGGCAGAGGTGGAGGAGATCATCTTCCCCACGGGCTTCTACCGCATGAAGGCGAAGAACATAACATCCTGCGCCCAGGCCCTTATAGGTAAGGAGATTCCCTCTACCATGGAGGAGCTGATCAAGCTGCCAGGGGTGGGCCGCAAGACCGCCAGCTGTGTGCTCGGCGACATCTTCGGCAAGCCTGCCATCATAGTCGACACCCATTTCGGCAGGGTGGTGCACCGCCTTGGGCTTGTCGACACCAAGGATCCTGAAAAGATTGAGAGGCGGGTGGCCGGTTTGCTGGATGAGTCCAAGCACTACAGGTTTTCGATGACTGCAAATATGTTCGGCAGGACCGTGTGCCATGCAAAGAAGCCGGGGTGCGAAGATTGTCCGCTCAGAACGCTGTGTCCCTCTGCAGACGCTTTTCTGCAAGCGTCCTCCAAAGGGTGATCTCACCCTCCTTGAGGATCTCAACGAGGGCGAGGCGCAGGTTGTTCACCTGCGGTATCTCCGTCTCGTAAGGGATGTCCAGTTCTCCGAGATAGATGCCGCTGTAAGGGTGGCTTACCCCGAGTTCTGTTCGTATCTGCTTCAGCTCTTTTTCTTCTATGGGAAAGAATAGGGTGTTGCTTGCATATGCACTCTTTCCCTTGGCTGTCAGGGGCAGGGTGGGGCAGGTAACTTTTTTGGTGAGGGCCCTATCGCTTGTCTCTCCGAGCAGGATCCACCCTTGCTGGGCCCTGAAGGAAGGGTGCCCGCTTGAGCAAAAGAGGACCCTGCGGGCCTCATTGATCGCAAGCCTGACATGTTGGGGTAGCAACAGCGCATAAAAGATTGACATATTCAGAGCATACTGACAAACTTGACCCTCATCAAGGCGAAAAGTTATAAAAGATAGGACCTTGTCTTTACACAAAAGGTATAATCTGGTAATTTGGCTAAGGTTGAAGTTCCAATGCAAGAACCTTGCAAGTATGCTCACGGGTAAGCCGTTGCCCGTGCAAGGGTAGCCTTGACTTCAACAGGCCCCATTTCGGCCAACGTAATGAATTTATTTGGATAAGGTGGATATAGCTATGGCTCGTAGATGTGAGATTTGCGGAAAAGGAACGATTGCAGGAAATAGTGTTCCGAGAAAAGGTCAGGCCAAGAAGAAAGGCGGCGTAGGCCAACACATTGGCGTAACCACAAAACGCACATTCCGCCCCAATCTTGTGACAGTCAAGACTTTGATCAAGGGTACACCCCGCACTATCAAGATTTGTACTCGTTGCCTCAGGAGCGGAAAGGTCGAGAAGGTCGTATAACTTTTTAGTATACGGTACTCGAAAACGAAGGGCCCGAAGGGGCTCTTTTTTCGTATGTACCCCCCTGCTTTTCACTTCTTGGCATGAAGAAGTGGGCAAACGCCCACCTCGCCCCTGATTGCAGTAGTTTTTTTTTCGCTTCTTCGGTAAGGTGAACGCTATGGGAGGGCGGTTGTGGTGAACAGTACCAGAATGCATGCAGTTGAAGGTTCGAACTTGGTCTCATCAAGCGGGTGCGAAAAGCTTGTGAAGATATTCCAGGCGCAGGAAGAGGACCATCAGGTCTTTGTCATTGCCCCGTTGCGCGAAGACTCCCTACAGCTGGGGAGTCTGCTCACCTATGCACAGAGCCATGATGAGAGGCTCTGGTCCGAACTGGAGAAGAGCTTCTCCCAGTGGACGGATCTCACTGAGCTCTTGCTCTCCACCGTTGCAGGGGAGAAGGTGCTCCAACGCATAAAGATGGGTTTTTCCGATATGGAGGACCTGCTTCGAGCCATCTGGCTGGTTGAGGACATCTCCGTCGGGTCGCAGCAGTATATGGACAGGATGGTAGGTTCGTGGGTGGCAGACATCTGTTGCCACTATTTTGCAGCGAGGGGCATCACAGCTGATCTTCTTGAATTCTCCTCGGCCATGCAGCTCCCCCTTCTGAAGGCCCAGGCCTACTTTGTCTATGGAAAGCTGCCTCAGGCTGAGAAGAGCGAGCCGCGCGAGGGGCTAAGCGAATACGGTTCCGCCCTGCTTGGGGCCCAGCTTCGGGCGAAGGGGGTCACCTTCTGGAACAGCGTCTCCCTTCTTAGAAATGCCGACATAAGTGAAGTTCCCTCATCCCTGGTCATTCCCTCCCTTTCCTACTCGGAAGCCACTGAGCTCTCCTTCTTTGGTGCTCCCATCATACATCCCCAGTCCCTGTTGCCTGCAATGAATGCATCCATCGATGTGCACCTCCGGTGGTGGGGTGATATCAGGGCAAAGGGCAGTGTCATCTCCAGCAGCGGGAATAACGGCTCCTCCAACAAGGTCAAGGGCTTCAGCACCATCCGCGATATAGCGCTCATCAACGTGGAAGGAGCTGGCATGAGTGGGGTTGTAGGCATCGCAGGGCGCCTGTTCAGCGCCATGCGCAAGGCCTCCATCTCTGTGATCCTCATCAGCCAGGCATCCAGTGAGTACTCGATCTGTTTTGCAGTTCCCCAGTCCCAAAAGGAGCTCGCCTGCCAAACTGCAAGGGAAGCCTTTGCACACGAGCTCCAGGACCGCCTGATCCATAGCATCGAGGCGGAGGGGGAGTGTGCCATCCTCGCAGCCGTAGGGGAGCAGATGACCGGCCAGGCAGGGGTTGCCGGCAAGTTCTTCTCCTCTCTTGGCAAGGCAGGGGTGAACGTCATCGCCATTGCACAGGGATCGAGCGAGACCAATATCAGTGCGGTCATCAAGGAGCGTGACTGCAAGAAGGCCCTGCGTGCCTTGCATGCGCGCTTCTTTCTCTCCAAGCAGGCCCTCTCTGTAGGAATCTTCGGACCGGGAAGCATCGGTGGAACCCTTCTGGACCAGATAGCCAGCGAAACACAGAGGCTGAAGGAGCAGTTCGGCCTGGATATCCACATACGGGGGATAGCCAACTCAACGACCATGGTCCTCCACCAGGACGGCATAGACCTTGCCTCCTGGAGGGAAACCCTGGCCACAGAGGCTGTGCCCCTGGATATCAAGCAGTTTGCCAAGCACATAGGGGCGACCTATTTTCCCCACTCCCTGATCGTCGACTGCACCACCAGCAGGGCTCTGGCACAACAGTACGTCACCTGGCTGGAAGAGGGAATCCATGTCATCACTCCGAACAAGAAGGCGGGCACCGAGCCCTATGCCTACTACGACTCTCTGTTTGAGACCTGCCTGCGTACAGGCAGGCGCTTCCTCTACGAAACTACGGTAGGTGCTGGCTTGCCGGTCATCTGCACCCTGAAGGACCTGGTCCAGACAGGGGACAGGATCCATCGCATTGAGGGGATTGTAAGCGGCACCCTCGCCTGGCTGTTCAACCAGTACGACAGTTCTGTGCCTTTCAGCACCCTGGTGCGTGAGGCCAAGGAGATGGGCTTTACCGAGCCGGACCCGCGTGACGACCTCTCTGGCATGGATGTCGGACGCAAAAGCGTCATCCTGGCAAGGGAGCTTGGGTACAGGGTTGAGGTGGAGGATATCCCCATCCAGAGCCTGGTCCCCGACCATCTGCAGGAGCTGCCCCTTGAGCAATTCCTCGCCAGGCTTGAAGAGCTTGACGAGCCTATCCAGAAACTCTATGAGCAGGCAACCGCCAAGGGCGAGAAGCTTCGGTATGTGGGCATCGTCGACAAGCATGGATCCTGCAGTGCGGCCTTGGAGAGCTTTCCCATGACCCATGCCTTTGCCCAGGCGACGGGAACCGACAACGTCATCTGCTTTACCACAGACCGCTACTTGGACCAGCCCTTGGTCATCAAGGGTCCCGGTGCCGGGCGGGCAGTAACCGCTGGCGGGGTCTTCTCTGATATATTGCGACTGGCAGCCTACCTTGGAGCCAGAATTTAGGAGGTTTTCATGAAGTTTGTCTCAACACGAAACGCATCGGTGCGCGTCAGTGCAAGCGAAGCGATACTGCAGGGCCTCGCCCCCGACGGCGGGCTCTATGTCCCCGAGTTCTTCCCCTCGCTCGCCCTGGTGAACATCCATGAGATCTCCTCCTACCCGGAACTTGCCTTTGAGGTGCTCACCCCTTTCTTTGAAGACGATCTGCTCGCCCCTGACCTTGCAGAGATCTGCATCGATGCCTTCAACTTCCCCGTCCCCCTGGTCAAGCTTCATGACAGGCAGATGGTCCTAGAACTCTTTCACGGGCCGACAGCTGCCTTCAAGGATTTCGGTGCACGCTTTCTTGCATCCGCCATGGAGAAGCTGCTGGAGAAGCAGAGCCGCAAGCTCACCATCCTGGTAGCCACCAGTGGCGATACAGGTGGGGCTGTGGCCTCTGCCTTTGCAGGGCGCAAGGGCATCGAGGTGAAGGTGCTCTTTCCCAAGGGAAGGGTGAGCGGGCGCCAGCAGCAGCAGCTAACCTGCTGGGGCGGAAACATCCAGGCGTACGAGGTCGACGGCTCCTTTGACGACTGCCAGAAGATGGTCAAGGATGCCTTCATGGATACAGAGCTGGCAGAGGCGTGGGGCCTGAGCAGTGCCAACAGCATCAATTTGGGCCGCCTGCTGCCTCAGAGTGTCTACTACGTCTATGCCTCCTACCTCTACCATGAGGCGTTCGGGGTCAAGCCGACCTTCATCATCCCCAGCGGCAACGTTGGCAACAGCTGTGGGGCGTACTGGGCCTTCAGCATGGGAGCCCCCATCGAGAGGATCACCCTCGCAGTCAATGCGAACAGGACCATACCCGACTACCTCAGGGAGGGGGAGTACAAGCCGCGACAGAGCATAGCCACCCTGGCCAACGCCATGGATGTGGGCTCCCCTAGCAATATGGAGCGGCTCTTCAACCTCTACGATGATATTGGAACCTTCCGCAAGATGGTCAGCGCCACATCTGTCAGTGATGAAGATATCCAGGCGACCATCAAGGCTGTCCATGATGAGACCGGCTACGTGATGTGCCCCCATACGGCGACAGCGGAGAAGGTGAGGCGATCGCTTGCTGTGCAGGATGACACCATCGTGGTCTCCACTGCCCACCCGGCAAAGTTTGAGGCGGTGGTGGAGCCCCTGATAGGGACCACTGTCCCGGTCCCTGAGGCCCTTGCCGCCCTGCTGGCAAAGGATAGCAACTTCAAGAGCATAGGGTGTGACTACAGGCAGCTTTTCACAGACTGAGAAACAACCAGTACACTATGATGGTCATGATGGCTGTCTTGAGCACAGAAAGGACCTGAAGGTTGCACCCTCAGGTCCTTTCTGTATCTGCCGATGCTAGAGAACCAAGCATCCATCAAGCCTTGATGGTCAGAGCAGTTTCAGCCTCACCTTCCTGGAGTGCTTGTGGAGGTAGGGCGTTCCCCGCCCGTTTCGGATATCCTTGAGGATGCCCCCAACATCAGTTGCTACGGTTGCTGCGCAGTAGTGTATGCCCAGATGCTCGTAGAGGCCGGGGCAAGCTATGGTGGACGGTCCCATCAGGATGGAGGGGAGCTCTGTGGTGCCAAGCATTTCAAAAATCCTTTCGGTGCTGTTGGTGATGAGGCTGGTCGCTGTCAGGATGAGGGCGTCAGCTTCGCAAGCTGCCCAGGCATAGAAGCTTTCCTCGTCTCCGACAGCCTTGCCTATATCGTAGGGGCGAACCTCCATCCCTTGTTTTTCCAATTCGCCTATGATGGGAGCGAAGTACCCTATCATGGCAACCTTGCTTCCTCTCTTCAGTTTCAAGTCACCAGCGATATCCCCCTCATCGTCAGGGAGGCCCAGGGCATAGGTATGGTTCAGGGCATTGGCCAGGGCGATGGCAAGACAGCGCACCAGGGGCTTGTCATCATGGATCCTTTCCAGCAAAAGGGTGGCAGGGCTCCCTTCAAACTCCACGCTCTCCTTGAATACCGTACAGCTCCCGCCTTTCTCTTTGGGGGTATAGCACAGCCCGCACCCTCCACTGGCCAGGGTGACGGCACTGTAGCCCAGACCCAGATGGATCTCGCTGATGGTTTGCTGGGCTGCCGATTGTTCAAAGCGCCTGAATACCTTGTCATTGAGTAGCATGCTTCTCTCCTCTGCTTTCCTTTCCCACCCTCAATTGTACTGCAGAAAATCCATTATGCAAGGAAGAATACAATCAAAACAAACAGAGACGGTGCGTTTGTCACTGAAGTGAAATGATTGTGGATGATCCCTTACAAATGCTCGGGGCAAGGTGGTCCTCTTGTATTGAATGGGGGATACACAAAATGGGTGATGCAAGAAGAATATATTTCTGTTGACAAGTGGAGATTTCAAACCTAAGATTATTTAAACTACAAAAAGTTAAAAATTTAACTAAAGGAAGGTTTATTATGAAGAAGCTGCTAGTAACAATGTTGGTCTGTTCAGTTGTAGCCTTTGGATTGTTTGCTCAAGGGGCTAAAAGTGCAGCTCCTGCCGCTGAAGCGGGAGCAGGCAAGCTGGTCATCTATACCACTAACTTTGATGAAGAGTACAATCTCATTGTCGGTGGATTTGAAAAGAAATATCCCAACATCAAGGTTGAAGCTGTAACTGGTGGGGCAGGTGAACTCAAGACAAGGATCAAGGCTGAGGCAGAGAATCCTCAGGCTGATGTGATGTTCGGGGGTCTGATCTATTCTGATTATGTGAACATGGGAGATTTCTTTGAAACCTATGTTGCCTCCAACAACAGCGCATTCCCTGCCGAGATGCAGAACACCACGGGAAAGCTCACCAATGGAACCATCCAGGTGGTCAACCTGTTCGTCAATAAGGCCGAGGCCAAGAAGCTTGGCGTCACCATCACCGGATACAAGGACCTGTTGAATCCCGTCCTCAAAGGCAAGATCATCTCAGCTGACCCTGCAGCATCCTCATCGGCATGGAACCAGCTCTCAACAATGTTGAGTTCAATGGGTGGGTATGAAAGCAAGCAGGCATGGGATTATATTGAAGCTCTGGTGAAAAACCTCAATGGCGTGATGAGCAGTGGTTCTTCCGGCGCCTATAAGGGTGTTTTCAATGGCGAGTATGTCGTGGGAATCACCTATGAATCCCCCTGTCTGACATACATTGAGGATGGCTATGGCAATCTTGTTGAGATAGTCTACCCTGTTGAAGGAAGCAATGCGATTACCTTTGCATCGGCAATTGTGAAAAACTCCAAAAATATGGATAACGCAAAGCTTTTCATGGATTGGATTGCAAGTGATGAGGGTCAGGGCCTCTGGGCCACTTCTACAGTAAGGCCAGCAAACACGAACGTTCCCATCACGAACACCGTGCTGACCCCCACCAATAAGATCAAGCTTTCTCCTAGGGACAACGACTATCTTGCAAAGAACCAGCAGAATATCTTGAATCGCTGGAAGGACCTCTGGGCAAAGCACAACTAGGCATCTGTGGATAAGGGAATCAAATGAGCGTAGATATTACAATAAAAAATGCAGTGAAGATATATGGTCAGAATGTTGTAATCCCTAATCTCTCCGTGGAAGTCAAGAAGGGTGAATTCTTCACCCTTCTTGGTCCTTCGGGATGTGGGAAGACCACGTTGCTGCGGATGATTGCGGGTTTCAATACCATTGAAGGCGGTGAATTCTATTTTGGCGACAAACTGGTGAATGACCTTAACCCTTCAAAAAGGAACATCGGGATGGTGTTCCAGAATTACGCCATTTTCCCTCACCTGACCGTCAGACAAAATGTCGCATTCGGACTGAAGACAAGAAAACTGAGCGCTGAGGAGGTGCGCAGCAAAACTGATGAGTTTTTGGCCCTCATGCAGATAGCCGAGTATGCAGAGCGGCTTCCTGAGAAACTCTCAGGTGGCCAGCAACAACGGGTAGCGCTTGCCAGGGCCCTTGTCATCCAACCCGATGTCTTGTTGATGGATGAGCCCCTGTCCAATTTGGATGCCAAGCTGCGCGTTGAGATGAGGACCGTTATCAAGGAGATCCAGAACAAGCTCAACATCACCACCGTCTATGTGACCCACGACCAGGAGGAGGCGATGGCTGTCAGTGACCGGATCGCCGTAATGGAGAAGGGTGTCATCCAGCAGATAGGTGAGCCGAAGGATCTCTACCAGAGACCGGCGAATAGGTTTGTAGCCGGCTTTATCGGCAAGACTAATATGATCACAAGGAATCTTGTGGTTGAGGGGAATACCGCTACGTTGAAGATCAGCGATTCATACGCCCTTGATTTCCCCGGCTCAGAACACCATACGAGCCAACAGGTGCTGCTCTCCATCAGGCCTGAGGACTATCAGATACTGGAAGAGGATGAGGGAGGTCTGGCTGCAACGGTTGATGACAGTATTTTCCTTGGCCTGATGACCAACTATTTCGTAACCCTTGAAACAGGTGAACGGGCCGACATCATCCAGGAATCCCCCCTCAAAAGCATCTACAAGAGGGGTTCCAGGATCAGGGTGAAAATACATAGGGAGAAGATCAATGTATTCAGTGAAGATGGGGAGAGGAATCTCCAATTGGAGGGGTAGATGAAGATCCCAAAGAAAAAGCGGACTCCCCTTGAGGTGTGGAACCTTATAGCACTCTCCATTCTCCTGCTCTATATCCTGTTTCTTGTCCAACCTCTTTTCAACCTGCTCAAATCCTCTGTCATCCACAGTGATGGTGGCTTTACCCTGGAGTACTTCAAGAAATTCTTCAGTCAGAAGTACTACCTGTCGACGCTGATAAATAGTTTTAAGGTCTCAACAGCAGTGACGGTGTTTTCACTGCTCATTGGCATTCCCCTTGCTTATTTTTATAACCTGTATGAGATAAAAGGGAAGAAACCTCTGGAGATCCTGATCATTCTCTGCTCGATGTCAGCTCCGTTCATCGGAGCCTATGCCTGGATACTCCTTTTGGGAAGGCAGGGCCTGATCACAAAAACGATAGAGGCGATCCTTCCCGTTACGGTCCCACGAATCTATGGCTTCAACGGCATAGTCCTGGTGCTTGTGACAAGGCTTTTCCCTCTGGTGTTCCTGTATGTTTCCGGTGCTTTGAAATCGATAGACAACTCCCTGCTGGAAGCTTCTGAAAACCTCGGTGTCTCGGGTATGCGCAGGTTCTTTACCGTAGTGATGCCCCTTTGCATGCCCTCCATTCTTGCTGCGGCACTTCTGGTCTTCATGCGCTCGATGGCTGATTTTGGCACACCCCTACTCATTGGGGAGGGCTATAGGACCTTCCCTGTTGAGATTTACAATCAATATGTTGGTGAGACCTCGGTCAACCATAATTTTGCGGCAGCTATCAGTGTCGTGGCGATCGTCATCACCGCCCTGGTGTTTTATCTGCAGAAGTTTGTGGCCAGCCACTACAGGTTCTCCATGAACTCCCTCAATACGATAGAAAGAAAAAAAATACATGGGATCAAAAATGTACTCATTCATTTCTATGCCTACTTCCTGGTATTCATTTCACTGCTCCCCCAGATATACCTTTTTTACATGTCCTTCAGGAAAACCTCCTCTTCGGGCTCTGTCTTCACGAAGGGATTCTCCTTGGACAGCTATAAAATAGCCCTGAAGAGGATGAGTTCTGCCATTCCCAATACGATTTTCATTGGCGGTGTCTCTGTCCTGGTCGTCCTGTTCCTAGCTGTACTGGTTGCCTACCTTGTTGTCAGAAGGGAGAATGTGATCACCAATACCATTGATACCCTCTCCATGTTGCCCTATATAATTCCTGGGTCTGTGGTGGGTATCGCCCTGGTGATAACGTTCAGCAAACGACCGCTCGTGCTCACAGGGACGGCAACCATCATGATCATCGCCATGATAGTCAGAAGGATACCGTATACGATACGAAGCTCGGTAGCAATTTTGCAACAGATACCCATGTCAGTAGAGGAGGCGGGAATAAGCCTCGGTGCATCAAAGCTTCAGACTTTCTTCAAGATCACCGTACCAATGATGAAGAATGGCATACTTTCAGGAGGAATCCTTAGCTGGATAACCATCATTACAGAGCTGTCGACCTCCATCATCCTCTATACCTCGCATACGGTAACCCTTACACTATCAATCTACATATTTGTCGTACGGGGGACTGAAGGGCCAGCAGCCGCCATGGCTACGATCCTTACCCTGTTCACTACCCTTAGCCTCATCCTGTTCATCAAGGTCTCTGACGGAAAAGAGATGGTCATGTAGTGTTCTCCCAAAAGGCCTTGTGGAGGTTCACCCTCCTGTGACTGAAGCACTGGTGTAGCCGAACCGATGTTTAGCAAAACAACCTTGTATTGAATCGATCAATGGGCCTTGGCTGGCCCTACGGGGAATAGAGATGATTTCAGATGAAAAGCTATTTGATGTTGCCATAGCCTACCATGTCAGGAAGAAAACACAGAGGGATATAGCAAAAGAGTATGATGTTTCACATGTGCAGATCAGCAAGTACCTCAAGCTTGCTGAGCAAAGGGGGATCATCACCATCTCCATCAACCCTCCCAGCGTCACCAAAGAGGATTTGCAATGGTACCAGATCATGTTCAGGGAGCTCTTCGGACTGGAGCATCTCGTACTGACACCGGGTGCCAACAACAGCGAGAAATCCCATGCCTTGCTTGTGAGTTTTGCGGCAAAGTACATCACCGAGACCTATGGAAACAATGAATTGCATGTTGGCCTTGGTCTGGGTAGGACGATACATGACCTGTGCAAGTTTCAAAATGAAATGGTAAAGAAGACGAAATGGACCTATTATCCTGTCTGTACATCGATCCATAACAAATCAAGCAGATATTTTGATTATGAACAGTTGCTCAGGATGATCTCTGAGAATTGGGGAGGAGGATTCAGCAGCAAGTTCAACAACATGCTCTATTTCAGCGAGAGCCTTGATGTTGATTTCCACAAGTACATCTATGACTACCTCAGCAAGCTTGATATGCTCATCACCGGTATTGGAAGTGCCTTTACCCTGAACCCTGCAACCCGGGAGATATTTTTCTCACAAGAAGAACAGAGTGAAATACTGACTAAAAATCTGGTCGGTGATATGGTCAATTTCTTTTTTGACATAGATGGGAACATCTATGCCCCTCAGAATAAGATCAAGAATCCACTGACGCTGGAGCAACTGCGGGCTACACCCCTGAGGATTGCAGTGGCGTCGGGGTTCCATAAGGTTGAGAGCATCATAGGTGCCCTCCGTGCTGATTTGGTCCAGACACTGATCACCGATACGCAGACTGCCAAGCATGTGATCGAATACATGAAATAGAGTTCATGCCCGCTGGAAAGTAAACCATAGGAAAAGAGGCAATGGTAGCCTGTCTTCTCTGACAGGCTACCACTGTTCGGTCCGAACTGCTTACTCAGCTATACAGCAGCTCTCCCGCTCCCGCACTGCAATGACCGTCACCGATCCCTCTCCAAAGACAGACTGGAGATACTCCGTAAAGGAAGCGAGCTTGCGGGTGGGGACATAGGCCTGGATGGTCCCTGCAAATCCCCCTCCATGGACTCTGACAGTAGCCCCTTCACCTAGGACCTGCTTTGCCATGGCAATGGCAAGGCTGAGGCCCTGTTCACGGGTATTGGTGGTAGGGTAGAGGTTCTGAAGAAAGCAGAAGGAGCTTTCACCGCTTTGGCGGACCTTTTCAAGGTAGGTGCCCATATCTTCCTCCTTGAGGGCGGAGAGCATTCTGGTAACCCGATCGTTCTCACCAAAAAAGTGGATGGCACGCAAGAGGGCGCGGTCATTATCCACCTTCTTTCTCAAGGTCGGCAGCTCAGCGGCAAACTCTTCAGGCTCGATTTCCCGAAGATTCTTCTTGCCGAAGAAACTTGCCACCTGACGCATTTCCTGAGGCACGGCCGCATACTCAGGTGTCAGGTCTGCATGGTTGCCACCGGTGTCCACTATGACCAGGTGGTAGCCATGCTTTTCAAAGGAGAAGGGGACGGGGGTTACCCTAGGATGGGAGGCATCCTTGAAGTCGATGCTGACAATGCCGCCGTTGGCACAGGCAACCTGGTCCATAAGGCCCGATGGTTTGCCGAAGTAGTGGTTCTCGCTGAACTGCCCGATGATGGCCAGCTCGATGGGGGAGAGCTTGTCCCCGTTGAAGAGGTTGTTGAAGATGGTACCGCACAACACCTCAATGGCAGCCGAGGAGGAGAGGCCCGAGCCCTTGAGTACACAGCTGGTGGTATTTGCCTGCCACCCCCCTATGGCGATGCCCCTCTGCTTGAATGCGAATGCAATTCCCCTCAACAGCGCTTCTGTGGTGTTTTTTTCCGATTCGACCATCTCCAGGCTGGCAAGGTCGATCTCAACAGAGGGGTAGCCCTCGCTGACAAGCACCACACGATTGTCGGCGCGTGGGGAGACCGCTGCTATGGTGTCCAAGTTGATGGTCGCTGCAAGCACCTTGCCCAGGTTATGGTCAGTGTGGTTCCCCCCGAGTTCACTGCGACCGGCTGTGGAGAACAGCTTGGCGCTTTCTCTGGAGAACAATTTGGCATGGCCCTCCAACAGGGCGATATACCGGCCATCCATCTCGCTTTGGTCGTAGCGCTGTGCATAGAGATGCGGATATACCTCGTGCAACACTCCCTCTTTGATCATCTCGACAGTAGCCATGGTTCTCTCCTTTTGCCATCGTTCGTTGCCATACATTCTAGCATATGTTTGCTTGTCACCGGTAGTTCGTAAAATACTCTTGCACAGGCGAATGTACACGTGTACAATACTCGAACAACACCGCCCTTGTCAATTCTTTTTAGGAGGCATGCATGCCGATAACGCGCAACCAGGTGGCTAAGCTTGCAAACGTCAGCAGTGCCACCGTTTCCAGAGTATTCAACAACCCCTTATCGGTATCGCCGCTCTTGCGTGACGCTGTGCTGCAAGCGGCCACAGAGCTTGGGTATACCCCCAACAAGGCTGCCGCCCTTCTCAGGCGCAAGGGTACCGGGGTCCTGGCCTTTGTCGAGTTGGAGAAGGGGGGCAGGCCCTACTACTGGGGGGACCTTGCAAGCTTCGACTGGTTTTTCGGCAGAAGCATCAGGGGAGTGCAGGACTCTCTCAAGGATAGCTCATGGCAGCTGAGGTTCTATAGGATAAGGACAAAACAAGAGCTGGAGGCTATCGAAGGGCAGTGTGACGGTATCCTGGGCTACGACATCGATGCGCAGGAGGAAGTTGACCTTTTCGCAGGCATCGGTGTCCCTTATGTGCTTTCGCACCACCTCAACAGGGGGGCTGCCCCCTCTGTTGTGACAACTGACAACCATTATGGCGGGGTGTTGCAGGCTGAGTACCTTATAGGACAGGGGTGCAGGAGGCCCCTGTATATCACCGGATACCTCAAGAGTGTGGTCCCCCACCAGCAGAGGCTGGAGGGATTCCTTTCGCTATTCCCCGACTCCCTGGTCGTCGAGACAGAGGTAGGCTCCCCTGATGCCATCACACCCATCCTTGCCAGGGTGCTGCAGGAAGAGCGACTGGGAACCATTGACAGCATTGCTGCAGTCAATGACCTGACCTTGTTTGAACTCCTGCTCAAGAGCAGGACCTCCTTGCCCAGCGTAGGCTACGACGCCTCACCCCTGCATAAGCTCTTCAATGGGTCCCTTGCCAGTGTGGATATCCAAAGCGGAGAGATCTACAGGATGGCAACCCTTGAGCTCATCTCCCTGATAGGGGGTGGGCAACCCCATCCAAGGGTGGTGCTTCCCAGGTTGGTGGAGCTTTGAAAAGAGGGGATATTGATGAACTGCTGCAAAGGCCATCATAGACTCAAAAGCAACGGTATGGTTTATTTGCTCAGATATTAGAATTGAAAATCCTGGCAAAGGTCATCTCCTTGTGCATTTACGTATGACTCTCCTATACAATTTCTTCCTCGGATACCTGCTCAATGCCAGGACTCCCTGCCTCACCAAACAGTGCACCGCCTCAGATACATCTTCCTCAGTCCAGCAGGAAAGGATGCCCGAGCGGCTGTCATGGCCATCCTTATTGGTAAGAAGTCTGGCAAGGGAACCTGGGCTATAGGCAAAAGGTCGGCACTGCACACTCCTCACTATCTGCTTCATTCCATCTGGATGCCCAAAGAGGGTATGGTTGCAGACATCACAGCCACTGCACCCGCCGATGCTCTCCCCCAGGAGATAGAGGAGGCTCTCGCGAATGCAGAGGGTTTTGCTTGAGAAGATGGCATGGAGGGGGATGAAGGAATGGCTCGATCCTGCTGCCTTCTTCTCTTCCTCCTCACCCAGGAGTACATGGGAGTGTGCAAGGTTGCCATCACGGCCTGCTCGTCCGCTCTCCTGCAGGAATGAGGCTACGTCCTTTGATAGGGTTCGATGAATGACTGTTCGGATGTTTCTTTTATCAACACCCATCCCAAAGGCATTCGTAGAAAAAAGAATCCCTTCGTCCGTAGTATTGAACCAGGATTCAAGCAGAATCCTAGACTCTGTTCCTAGCCCGGCATGGTAGTATCGGACAGGAATGTGAGTATGGTTGTTCCCAAAATCCTTGGCAGCAAGTTCGCACTCGCGTCTGGTTTGACAAAAGACGACTGCGGGGCGGGCTGAACCATCCTTGAGCAGCATGGAAAGCGAATGTGCTTTTGAGAGGGTCTCCTGAACGTGGTAGATGATGTTCTCCCTATCGGCGCTGCCGCGTACGCTGTGCGGCTTCCTACCCAAGAACAGCATGGATTGCAACTCGGTGGTTATGGCTTGGTCAGCAGTAGCGGTGAAGGCAAGGATCTGCTTGATTGTGAGGTAGGCTATGACACTGCCAAGGCTTGTATAGGAGGGACGGAAGCTTGATCCCCACTGCACCACTGTGTGGGCCTCGTCCACCACCAGCAGGCTTATAGGATACATGCTTAGGTTTGCAATCACCTGGGGATTGAGCATGCACTCAGCGTTGGTGATGACCACGGAGGCCTCTTTGTTTGCAAGCTTTTCCCAGATTGCTTTTCGCTGCTCTTTTGTCTGTCCTCCTCGAATGCAGACAGAAGGGATGCCGCTTCTTTCAAAGCGGCTGATCTGGTCGTTCATCAGGGAGAGCAGGGGATAGACAATGACTGTCAGGCCTTGGACAAGCAAAGAGGGGAGCATGAAGCAGACGCTCTTGCCCGATCCTGTAGGAAGGACCACCAGCATCCCCTCATGGTCAGAAGCGGAACTGTCCTGTTCAAGGATTCTTTGAATGACTAGGGATTGGTAGGGGCGTAGGGTGGCGAGGCCGAACTTCTCCAGGGCTGTTGTGTTGATGAGCTCTTGCATACTGCAGTAAGGGCTGAAGGGAGAGCTTCTGCTTCAATAAGCATATCCTTCTCGCAACATTACTAAAAGGATGCATAAGAATATACTTTTTCCTGTTTTATCTGAAGCTTCTAAAGAAGCATGTCCAGGGGTTCCATTGGTCCTTCTCCCCATTTTTCTTGACTTCCCACAGGGTTCACTCCTATCATTGGCCATAGCCAATGAAGGTTTTGCCTCTGCACACACTTGCGTGTGCATATGCATCAGCATTGGTCATTAGGCGCTTCAGGAGAACACACACATATGGCTTCATCACAGGTCGACGTATCAATCATCATTCCCTGCTATAACGGCATGAGGACTCTCACACAGTGCCTTGATTCCCTTATCGCCTTAGATCCTCTCTCCCCCCCACACGAGATCATCGTGGTCGATAACGGCTCTACCGATGGGTCGGTTGAAGTGATCAAGACCTATAAGGAGGTGACGCTTCTCTATGAGCACACCATACAGGGCCCTGCAGCTGCAAGGAATACCGGCGTTCGTGGCTCCCATGGTGCCATCCTTGCCTTTATCGACATTGACTGCATTGCAACCCCCCGCTGGCTCATCGAGAGTTTTTCAGCCTTTGATGATCCTCTTGTGGTGGGGGCCGGAGGAAGGATAGAAGGCAGCGTGCCAAAGAATGAAATACAGCAATGGATGAATGATGCCAAGATACTCGACCAGGAGCGGACGCTTAACAACAGCTTCATGCCCTTTGTGCAGACAGCCAACGCCCTCTTTCGCAAAGATGCTTTCCTAGCGATAGAAGGGTTTGACATTGGCTTGATCAGCGGTGAGGACTGTGACCTCTCCTGGAGGATCCAGAAGGTGAGCGGGGGGCGTCTGGCCTACTGCCCGGATGCCCTGGTCTACCACGATCATCGAGCCTCCATGAAGGGCGTCTATCGCCAGTCACGCACCAATGCCATGGCCGGTGCCCTGATCGCTAAAAAATGGAAAGGCTCCTTGTCAAAGAAAAGCTGGAAGACCAGCGTCTGGGAGTGTTGGGATCTCTTGCTTTCCGGCCTGCGCCTCATCGGAACCTACCTGACCTTCCAAGACAAGGGCAAAAGGATCAATAAGCGCCTTGACTTCCTCAACCGATTTGGCAGGAAGGAGGGTATGATCCGCTCGGCTATCAAGACAAGACAGTGGAGCCAGTGGTGAAGCAGAAGCATGGGCCTACGGCTCTGATGCTCCTGCCTTCCTTCCCTCAGCAGGCGCGTACCGGAGGGGAGATGTACAACCGCTATGTGGTCGAAGGTCTCACCGGACTGGGGCTTCCTGTTGTGGTCATCTCTTTGCAGGACCTCATAGGGCAAGAGGCCCTTCATGATCGCAGAATGCGAAAAACCGCCAAACGGGCAATCTCCTCGGCATTGGAACCCTATTGTTCTGAAGGTGCGACTGTCATCTACGACTCTTGGCTCTACCGCTTTCTTTTTCCTCTCATGGTGTGGAAACGGGTGCGCGGCAATCTTCGTCTGGTCAGTTTCTCACAGCTGTGCTATTGGGATACGTATGCTTCAACACCTTTGCGCCTTCTGCACCGACTCAAGACGATGGCAGCCCTAGTGCCTGCCCACCACCATGTTGGCGTAAGCGAAGCGGTTCTCCACGCTGACCTGGGCTTGTTTTATAGAAGGAAAAATACGACGGTGATCTGTCCTGCAAGTGACTTTGCAGGAAGAAACCTCATACAGGCAAGGTGTGCTACAATGCCTGCAAAACTGGTCTCTGTGGGCAATTATACTAAGCGAAAGGGCTTTCACGTGCTTATAGGAGCCCTGGCACTAGTGTTTGAGAGCCATCCTGAGCTCAAAGGGCAGGTTGTCCTGCATCTTGCAGGAAACCTTTCCTTTGATCCTGGGTATGTGGATCGCCTGAGGACCCTGATCGAAGAAAAGCACCTTGCACAAAGCGTGATCATGGATGATTGGAAGGGTAGGGACGCGATCAGCGCCCTCTTCAGTGAATCCCAGCTCTTCGTCTTTGCCTCCGAATCAGAGGGCTTTGGCATGGTGGTCCTTGAAGCGATGCTCCATGGCCTGCCGGTCTTGCTGGGGGACTTCATGACAGCCGAAGAGCTTCTCGGAGCCTCACATGCAGGAGGGTACATCGTACCCTCCCGCCTGGAGCAGGGGTATGCACAGTGCATCATCGACTATCTGCTCGATGACAACAGGAGCCAGAGGGGAGAGCTCTCGCGTGCGCGGGCCCTGGAGTTTTCCCAGAGCTGGGCCGATGTTGTCGAAAAGTTCCATCAAGTGCTCGTATGAGCCGCTGGTTTTGAAGAATACACCCCCAACACTTCTCTTGGAGAAGAGTTTTGTGCTATATGAATAGCGAAAAGGAACATGCGATGTCAATGATTGAGAAGAACCGGTCCTCCGCCATCATCAAGAACACCCTGTCGAACTACAGCCGCCAAGCTGTACAGATCCTGGTGTTCTTGGCCCTTACCCCGTTCATTGCAGACAAGCTGGGCACTGAGGCCTTTGGATTGTGGGCTCTGCTGCAGGCTGTCATAGGACTGTTCGGCCTGCTTGACCTCGGCTTCGGTACCTCTGTGGTTAAATTTGTAGCCGGGGCCCGCAGCAGTGAGGATACCACCTTGATCTCAACACTGACAGCCACCTTCTTCTGGGTCTATATGCTCCTCGGCGCGATAGTCATCGTTGCAGCATCAGCATTTGTCATTGTGCTTCCCTCAGTATTGAACATCCCCGATGCGTATGTAGGTGCATCGCAGATGGTTTTCCTGCTGGTTGCATTCCGGACCGCATTGGGCATGCCCCTGGGGATGTTCCTGGGCGTAATGACAGGGTTCCAGCGACAGTGGTGGGCAAACAGTTTCAAGATAGCCTCTACACTGCTCTACGCCGGAGGCACGTTCTGGGCCCTGCTTGCCTCCCCTTCCATACAGTGGTTAGGGGTGGTTAACCTGGTTTCAAATACCATTGCCATGGCCTTTGGTGCCTGGATATGTGTCACCCGGTTGCCAGGGGTCTCGGTCAATCCGAAATTCTTCCGTCTGCACATGGTTCGTGAGATATCCTCATTTTCGCTGTTCATCTTCATCATACAGGTCTCTTCCCTCATCTATACGCGAATCGACTCGCTGATCGTGCAGTCGGTGCTCTCACTCTCCGCAGTAGCGCTGTATAGCGTCGCTTCACGGATCGCTGAAGAGGCCTCGGGCATGTGCCGCCAGCTTACGAATGCACTCACCCCTGTTGTTGCAGAGCTGCATGGAAGCGGGGATAAGCAGAACATAAGGGCAGTGTTGCTGCTTGGCACCAAGCTCTCCACCGCCCTGGCCGTACCATTGCTGCTGGGGCTGTTCTTTCTTGTGGAACCACTGCTTGTGGTCTGGATGGGTGAGGAGTTCAGGCTGGCCACCTCTGCAACCCAGATACTGCTTGCCACCATGCTCATCAGCGTCATACATGGAAATGGGGCGAATGTGCTCTCCATGACCGGACACCAGCGCTATCTTGCAGGCGTATTCTTCGGCGGGCAGATGCTCAACCTTACCCTTACGCTGATTCTGATCCGCTTGTATGGTCTGATGGGGGTAGCCCTGGCCACCCTGATCTCCAGTGCAGTAGTTGATATGGGTCTTGTACAGCCCAGGGCGAACAGGTCAACGGGCATCTCTTTTGTACGCTTCTACAGCTCATCGGTAATGCCTTCGGTCATCCCGGTTTTGATCATGTACGGATCGTTGCTGGGAATCGTGCGCATCTATCCCCCGACCTCGCTTGTAGCCATTGCTTTGATAGAAGCCTTTGCCTGTCTGGTATTCTTTGGCTCGTTCCTTCTGTTTGGTCTGAAGAAGGATGAGCGCTCCTACATTATCGATAAGGTGCGAAACATCAGAAAGAGGGGATAGGAAGGGCTGTGGGTGGTCTTGCTAGAAGGAGCGTATCGCCCTGACCAGGAACTGCTCGGTCTTCTCAATGCGCCCCTGCACCCCTTTATGGAACCCTTGGCCCCAGGCAAGGGTTTCGTCATATTCGGTGGAGCTCCAATACCCATGCCCAAGGCCTTTGAACTCATCCACGGTTTGCACCGACAGCGGCCAGTAGAGGAGGTCCAGCTCCTCTTTTGAAGGAAGATACCAGTCGGAATATCCGTTGACGACCAACTCGTCACAGTATTTGGCAGCATAATCGCGGTCGGTGAGATCCTTCTGCGTCAGTATGATCTGGGCCGTATTTGCCCCCCCATCCCCTACAGAGGGTGAAGCTGAGCCGGCCAAGACTCCAGGCATGCCCCAATTGAGAGGTCTTTCTGTGGCACCTGGTGCCACCTCCAGATATCTCCACCCATCGCCATGGCTACCCTTGTCATAGAAAACCAGGCCTCCTGCCGGCCCTTTCTCCCCGATGGAGTATATCTTCACCGACTCCTCTCCCTGGGTGGTGGCGCATGAGCCGAGCATAAGGAGCAAGAGGATCAGGGAGAGGAGGGTGAGGTGTACCGTATGGCTATTGCAGTGAACTTTCATGGGTGTTGTTCCTTCCATAATCCTGGGTCTTGTAGTTGGTGTTGATGATGTTTGAATAGATCATGTAGCCTCCACGTTCACGCTCCTTTACGGCGAACGTGGCAATTTCCGCATGTTTGATCAGGGTGTTCACATCATCGCCATGTTCAGGATAGAGGGAGATCCCCGTGCTGGCGGTTGCCTGGATGCTCTTGTCCTGGACCAGGAAGGGTTCGGCAAACCCCAGGCTGATCTTCTTTGACACTGCAAGCACATCACGCCTGTTTCTCAGGCCGTTGAGCAGGACGATGAACTTGTCCCCCCCGAGGCGGGCTACCAGATCGCTCTTACGCACCTGGGCCTTGATGCGTCCGGCAATGAGCTGCAGGAGGCGGTCCCCCGCCTTATGCGAATGGGCCTCATTGATCTCAGAGAGCTTGTCCACGTTGATTATCAGGATGGCCACCAGGTCCTCATTGTACCGGGCCTGGGAGATGGTGAGCTTGGCCTGGTCTTGAAAGAAGTTCCGGTTTGGCAGTCCTGTGAGTATATCCTGGGTGGCCAGGAAGGAGAGCTTGTCCTCAAGCTTCTTCTGATAGGTGATATCCTCTATGGTCCCATCAATATGGACGACCTGCTTGTCTGCATTGAGGACGGTACGTGCGTTGTCCCTGATCCAGATGGCCTCACCATCATAGCGTTCGATCTCAAATATGAGACCATGGATGAACCAGTCCTGTTCAATGATCTCCTTCCAGGTCTTTTGCTGGTCGAGGTCCTTGAACAGGGAGAAGTAGTTTTCTGCTCGGAGCACCGCATCATTGGGGGCACGAAGGATGCTTACCATGGTCTGGTTGATGTCAAGGAAGTTCCCCTCCGGATCAATCCTGTAGAGGCCCAGGGGGACGCTGTCGAACAGGGAAGAACTCTCATGTGCATAGCCAGCCATGCTCTCATTGCCGCCGGCCATCGACTCTGCCGCTTCCAAGGTGAATTTCATCTCCTTCAAGTCGCGCATGATCTGATTGGTTGCCTCCTGGCTTGAAAGCAGATGAAGGGCATGTATCTGTTTTTTCCCAGTCTCGTTTTCCGGCTCTTCCTGCTCGCTGACAAGCAGGATATACCGCAAGGAACCCACCTCAAGCAGGATTCTCACCATGTTGGAGACAGTGTAGAAATCCTCCATGTCGATGGAGAGGATGGCAGCATCAAACTGTTTGTCCTTGATGGCTGAAAGCCCATCGACCATGGTATTGACGCACGTGATATTGGTGATATTCTTCTTGAGCTGGTCGACCAGCTCAACTTTCATCGGGGTGGCTTCGCTTATAATGATGGCTCGTATGGTATCGATCATGGCTCCTCACTTGGGATAGGATGACTCATTATCCCTTCAGCCTAGGATGGATGTCAATGAAATATGCTCCAAGCAGGATGCAGAATCCAATTTTATCGATTTTAAGGTAGAAAACAGCCAAGCCATACCGTATACTTCGCCTATGATCAGAGCACACCACATAGTTCATATCCCCCGACGCTTTGTTGTTTCGGAATGGGGAGGTTCGGAAACATTCGTCGCAGAGGTCTCTACCCGTCTGGTCAAAAACAATCATTCTGTTCAGATATACACCTCAAAGGCATTGGACTCACGAGAAGAGGACTCCTACAAAGGGGTACGCATACGACGCTTCTCCTATTTCTACCCCTACCTGGGCCTCAAGGCAGGGGTGAAGGACCAGCTGGACAAGAAGGCTGGGAACCTCTTCTCCTTCTCCCTGATGCGCGCCCTGCTTGGCAAGAAGGAGTTGGACCTCATCCACCTCCATACGGGAAAAAGGATGGGTGGCATCGCCCGTTACTGTGCCAAAAAACGGGGCATCCCCTATGTGATCTCCCTGCATGGGGGAAATCTTGCCGTCCCTGAGGATGAGCGGGAGACCTGGGTGGAGCCTACCAAGGGCAAGCTGGAGTGGGGCAAGCTTTTGGGATATTGGGTCGGGTCAAGGGAGGTGCTCGCTGACGCCTCTGCAATAATCTGCGTAGGCATGGACGAGTACACGGCGATGACCGCCCGGTATCCTGACAAGTACATCGAATACCTTCCCAACGGGGTGGATCTAGGGCGGTTCGCCCAAGGAGACGGCAAAGCCTTCAGGGCCGAGCACTCCATACCGCAGGGGCGGTTCGTCTGCCTTACGATGGCGCGCTTCGATGTGCAGAAGAATCAGGTGGGCCTGGTTCGCCAGCTGCCATCCCTGCTCGCCAAGAATCCTGAGATACACTTCCTGCTCATCGGCCCTGTGACCAACCGCGCCTACCGAGACCAGGTGGAGCGTGAGGCAAAGGAGCTGCAGGTTGCTGACCACCTCACCATCATAGAGGGCCTGCCTTACAATGGACCCGCTCTGGTGGACGCCTACCATGCGGCCGACTGCTTTGTCCTGCCCTCCCTTCACGAGCCCTTTGGCATGGTGGTCCTGGAAGCCTGGGCAAGCTCCCTTCCTGTTGCCGTCTCTCGCCGTGGAGGGCTTGCCGCCCTTATCCAAGAGGGGGAGACCGGGCTGTTCTTCGATCCTGAACTGGGCCCGCACGAGGAGGGAGGCATAGCCTCGGTCCTGAAAAGAGTGGCCGGGGACCCTGGGCTGCAGGCATCCTTGGGTAGGGCGGGGCATGAAAATGCCGTAGCCTCCTATAGCTGGGATATCATCACAGGACGCCTTGAAGAAATATATGAGAGGGTCTATGAACATTCTCTTCATTAATACAACCGGAGGCTATTTTGGTGGTGTAGAGCAGAACATCGCTCTTTCAGCACAGGGCCTCACTGATCTCGGGCACCGCTGTTTTTTTGTCTGCAGGCACAATTCAGGGGTTGGCCAAGAGCAGTTCGACACGTTGTTCGAGCAGACCTGGACGCTGCAGGCCACCACCCTTAGGGAGGTGGTGGAGAAGGTGAGCCCTGATATCTTCTATGTGCACAAATTCGAGGGGATAGGGGAGATCCTTGCCCTGAAGGGGGAGCGCAGGGTCATCAGGATGGTCCATGACCATGACCTCTACTGCCCGCGCAGACACAAGTACTATACCTTTTCCCGCAAGATATGCACCCACCGCTGTGGCCTGGTCTGCTATGCAGACCTCGCATTCCTCCAACGGGGGGCAAAGGGTATCCGCTTTGTCTCCATCAGGAAGAAAATTGTGGAGATGCGAAGGAACCGGGAGGTTGATGCATTGCTGGTAGGAAGCCGCTACATGCAAGGGGAGCTTGAGAGAAACGGCTTCGCTGCCGAGCAGATCCATCTGGTCCCCCCCTGCGTCGAGCCCTTTGAGAAGCCTTTGCAACCCTATCCCCCCAAGCCTTCGATTCTCTATGTCGGGCAGCTGATCAGGGGCAAGGGTGTTGATACGCTGCTTGAAGGGTATGCCCGCTTGATGGAGAAACTGGACACCCCCATAGAGATCCATATTGTGGGCAAGGGCAATGACGAGGGATCCTTGCACGAGTATGCACACGCCCTTGCATGCAAGGACTCCGTTCATTTCCATGGGTGGGTCGCCCACGACGACCTGGTTGGCTTGTATGACGAAAGCTCGGTGGTGGTGGTCCCCTCCCGGTGGCCCGAGCCCTTCGGGATGGTGGGGGTGGAGGCTATGCTCAGGGCCCGGCCTGTAGTGGGGACAGCGGTCGGAGGGATCCCCGACTGGCTGGAGGATGGGAAGAACGGGTACCTTGTCCCCCCCAATGACCCGCAGGCCCTCTGTGATGCGCTCTCGGCCTTGGTCCTGGACCCGCACAGGGCAGAGCAGATGGGGGCGATGGGTAAGGCACTTGCACAGGAAAAGTTTTCCTTTGAAAAATATATGAAGACGTTGGAACACCTAATGGAGAGAGCATGATAAAAATTGGTTGCCCTAGCTTTGGAACAGATTGTGGAAGGTCGGGAATTGGCAGTTATATGAGCGAGCTGATCAATCGCTTCGATTCTGATGCACTCTCTGAGGAGTTTTCGTTTGAACTCATCGGCCCTCAGGCAGATCGCGACTACTACCTGAAGGATACGAAGCATATCCTCTGGCACCAGGTGGAAGGCGCTGATGGTTCTCCCATCAGGAACTTCTTCTGGAATCAGAGTGCCCTTCCGAAGCTCTGCAAGGAGCGCGGCTATGACCTGCTCTTCCTGCCTGCTGCAAACCGAAGGCTTTGCGGCAAGGCTCCCTGTCCTACGGTAGGCACAGTCCATGACCTTGCCACGTTGCATCTGAAAAACAAGTATGATTTCGCCCATGCCGTCTTCAACAGGCAGCTGCTTCCCATGCTTATCCGCGGCTTGACGCATATCATCACCGTCAGTCAGTTCTCCAAGGATGACATCGTGCGGTTCGCCAAGGTAGGATCCGACAGGGTCACCGTCATCCCCCTCGCCGCCGACCATGACCGCTTCTTCCCCCTTGAGGACTCATCGTCCCTGAAGGGGTGGATGAAGGAGACCTTTGGGGTGGACACCCCCTATCTTCTGTACATCTCGCGCCTGGAGCACCCGGGGAAAAACCATGTGAACCTCATCAAGGCCTTCGATCTTTTCAGGGCCGAGACCAAAACGAACTACTCGCTGGTCCTCCCCGGTCCTGACAAGGAGCGCGCAAGTGAGATCCACAGTGCGGCACAAGCCTCTCCCTACGCCTCTGATATCAGGTTCTTGGGGTTTGTCGACGCTGCCGATGTGCCCAACCTCTACAGGGGTGCAGAGCTGTTTGTGCTTCCCTCCTACTTTGAAGGGTTCGGCCTCCCTGTCCTGGAGGCGATGGCGTGCAGGACCCCTGTCATCACTTCCGATGCGGCCTCCCTTCCCGAGGTAAGCGGTTCGCATACCCCCCATTTCGATCCCAACAGCGCCCTTGCCATCAAGGAGGCTATCCTTGAGGTGCTCGGCGATGATGCAAAGCGCGATGCCTTGGCGGAAACGGGCAGGCTTTGGGCCCAGCAGTTCTCCTGGGACCGTACGGTTGATGAGACGCTGGAAATCTTCAGGGAGACGGTGAGAAAGGGGAAGGGGAGGAAATGAGCATGCAAAGATACCTGATCTCCATAGCAGGGCCCTTGGCCGACCGTAACGAGGAGGTGGCCCAAGCGTTGGCAAAGCTTCTGGAAAGTGCGGACGTCATCCAGTGCCACTCGTTGTTCTCCGGGGCCAAGAGCCCTTCAGAGCTGCCTCTTTCGGAGGTATCCGCTCTTCTTGATGGGTTTTCTGCCCAGTACCAGGTGGTGCATGGGGACAATGTGCTCTCCCTGGCAAGCATGCGAAGCCTCTCTGAGCTGTGCATCTATGTGGATGCAGATGAGCTGGACATCACCTCCACCGTCCTGCAGTCAATGAAGAAAGTGGGGCAGCGAGGGCCCAGCCTTTCATCTGAGGTCAGGCAGATCCTCCAAAAGAGTTCTGAGTATATTGAGACGGAGGTCGCCACGACGCGCCAGTATGCAAACATCGTCATCAGTTCCGATGAGGCCCCAGCTGAAGCGGTGCTCAGCATAGGGCGGTATGTGCTGCGCACGGACCCCAGGAAAAGCAAGGTGAAACTGGAGCAGAAGGAGCGCAAGGCCCGCGTCGATGAGATGCTGCGCACCTACAGGAACCCTGCGAGCCAGACCAGGAAGGCGAGGATAAAGAAGAGGCTCTGGCACCTTGTCATCAAGGCGACGCTGCTGTTCAAGCGGTTGCTTGACCTTGTCGTCTCCCTGGTGGCCTTGCTGTTGCTCTCTCCGTTGTTTGCAATCGTTTCGCTGATGATAAAGCTTACCGACGGTGGGCCTGTCTTCTATGTCCAGACGCGTATCGGCAAACAGGGGAAACCCTTCCCCTTTCCCAAATTTCGCTCAATGGTGGCAGACGCAGACAAGATGAAGGACAACCTGCTTGACCAGGCTGAAAGAAAGGGCGATGTCACCTTCAAAATGAAGAAGGACCCCAGGGTCACCATGATCGGGCGCTTCATCAGAAGGTTCAGCATCGACGAGCTTCCGCAGATCTGGTGCGTACTCAAAGGTGATATGTCTATCGTCGGCCCCCGCCCCCCCGTGCCCCGTGAAGTGGCCCTCTATACCCAGGAGGACCGCCGCCGCCTCGAGGTCACCCCAGGCCTTACAGGCATCTGGCAGGTGAGCGGGCGTTCGGACATCGGCTTCAAGGAACAGGTGGAGCTGGATGTCCTGTATATTGAGAGCCATGGCTTTTGGCTGGACATCAAGCTGATACTCAAGACCATACCTGCCGTGTTGACAGGCAAAGGAGCCTATTGAGATGCCGAACAAGCACCAAGAGCGCGTATTCTTCCTTATGGATATTCCCATAGACAATGTAACCATGGACCAGGCCATAGCAATGATATGGGCACGCATGGAGGAGAAGACTCCATCTGAGATGCACTTCGTAAATGCCCACTGCATAAACGTTGCGGCAAAGGATCCTGTCTACCACGAGATTCTCAAGCAGTCAAAGGCGGTCTTTGCCGATGGGACTGGCATTCGCAAGGCCGGGGAAAAGCTGGGCCACCCCATTGTGGACAACGTCAACGGCACCGACCTCTTTCCCCTGATCTGCACCGAGTGCAAGCGAACAGGCAAGAGCGTGTTCCTGCTGGGAGGAAAGCCCGGGGTTGCCGAAAAGAGCGCCCAATGGAGCAGGAGCCACGCCCAAGGTGATGTCATAGCCGGCTTCCATGATGGCTTCTTCACCGATGCCGATGCGCTCATCAAGGAGATTAACGCCTCCCAGGCAGACCTCCTGCTGGTGGGCATGGGAGTGCCGAGGCAGGAGAAGTGGCTGCATGAGCATCTGGGGGCCCTCACCGTCCCCGTGGTGATGGGGGTGGGTGGTCTGTTTGACTTTTATTCGGGGACCATCTCCCGGTCGCCGCTGTGGATGAGAAGGATGGGTATCGAATGGGTATGGCGCCTGATGATGGAGCCTAGGCGGATGTGGAAACGGTACATCATAGGAAATGTCGCATTTTTGATCAGGATCAACATGATCAAGCGCGCACAACAGAAACAAAGGAAAAAAAGATGAGGGCAGTATGTGACTTCACCAGGATACTCCAGCTGGAGCCCCAGGGAGATTCCTTCGACCATTCGGCGCTCTTTCTTCCCCTCATGGGAAAACCCTTCCTCCAACACGTGCTGGAGTACATAGAGAGGCTGGGCATCAGGGAGTGGGATATCTACCTTTCGAACTCAGCTGACAAGATAGAAGAGTTCATAGGGGACGGGGAGAGGTGGGGTGTCAAGCTCACCTATCATCTGCTTAAGGATGCCGGTGATGTTTCTCAGCGCATAGAGCGTGATGCCAAACTCCTTGGCGAGGAGCCTTTTCTCCTGTGCAATGAGCTGTTCCTCCCTCTGCTTGGTGTTGGGGACCTCTCTGAACCTCAGCTCTTTCATACCCCAGAAGGTGAGGACACCTTCTGGCGCGTATGCACCGTCTCCTCCTTGGCCACAGAGCTGCCCATCAGGAAGGTGGACGCTCTCAGGGTCGATGGAGCGGGCACCTACCTTGAGAGCCTGAAGAAGGTGCTTACGCGCAAGGGAGAGGCCCTGATAGTCTTTGGCAAGGAGATGCGCGATGGCATCTGGGTAGGGGCGGGGACAAAGATCCCTGTAAGCTCTACCTTGGTGGCACCCCTTTATCTGGGCTCTCAGGTACGTATCGGGGAAGGGACCATCATCGGCCCTTTTGCAGAGATCGGAAACGGATGCATCATAGACGACAACACCCTGGTAAAGGGCTCCTCCATCCTGGCTGGCAGTTTCTTGGGTAGGAATCTTGATGTGAACGGGTGCATCGTCAACCAGAACAGGATCTTGCATGCCCAACTGGATACACTCTATCGTGCAACCGACGAGATGCTCGTCACCTCGGTGAAAAGCTCTGAGGACCTTGTCCCTACGGTTCCTGTCCCTCTCCTTTCTCGGGCGGTGGCGCTTGTCTTGGGCATCCTTACCTCACCGGTGCTGCTGCTTCTCCTTGTCATTTCGCGAAAGACAGTGAAGGAGACGGTGGTGCTTTTTCCCCAGCAGGCAGCCCCTTCAGAGGTAAGGACGCGGAGGATGAGGGTCATCCGAACCCGTGTTCAGACCTCCGGTCATGTATGGAAGCATTTTTTCTGGCACCTGGTCCCCGGCCTATGGCTGGTCGTTGCAAGGCGAGCCAGGTTTTTCGGCATCCCCTACAAGAGTGTGCAGGAGTTCAACTCCATCTCAGCTGACTGGCAGGAGCTCTACCTCCGGTCGGTACCCGGCATCATCGCAGAGGCGGACATCCTCTATGACGAGTATCCTGATGACCAGATGCTCTTTGCATCGGAGATGTTCTACAGTGTAATGGATAGCCGCTCGTACAACATGCGCCTGTTGGGCTCCTACCTGAAGAGGCTTGTCACCGGCAAGGCCTAGTTGTACTGGCTCCATACCTTGAGGAACTGATCGGCTCTTTCCCTCCACCCCCCAGATTCGGGACGGGGATCTTCCAGCAGGAGGGCGAGCTCTGCGTAGAGCTTTTCGCGGGGGTAGCGCAGGGAGGGGGTGCCCACCTTCAGGTTCTTGACGAGGTTTCTCAGCAGAGCCTTGGGTGTGTGCTGCTCCTTTTCCCTGATGAAGTGATCATGGGCATAGGAAGAGGCGGTTGCCCACTCTTTTCCTGTACGCTCCCTTTCACAATGGAGCAGGACCCCCACCCAGAGGCGGGCGACACCCTTGAGTCCGGTGAGGGATGGTTGTTCTCTGGAAAAGCTGTCGGGGTCGGTCTTGAATGCAGCAGCCCTTGCATAGAGGTCAAGAATCTCTTTCTTCCCTTCCCATGAGATCTCTTTTCCCAGTTTTTGCAGCGCTAGGGTGCGCTCATGCAGAGGGGGTGCATACCTTTGGTGTGTTATCAGGAGGCTGTCACCGAGTGCCAAGGTGCACTTCTCCCTGTTTCGCCTGATGAAATCCTCATCGGGGAGGGAGTGCTGAGCATCAACGCCTAGGCTGTGGCTTTGGATGATGGCCTGCAGCAGGCCCGATCCGCGGTTGAGCAACAGGCGCAGGGCCTCGACCTTGGGCAGGGGAGCTTTGAGCTGGAAGGGGGCGTTGTCCAACAGGATCCTCGGGTCCCCGGTGATGACGCGGTGGGCTTCAAGCAGGTCCTGCCACATCAGCTGATGGGGAAGCTTGCGTATGGCAGCCACGCTCAGGGGCTTGCCGATGTCCACTTCAATGCCCAGCTGCTCTTCATAGGCCTTGGTTATCAGGGTGACCTCTTCAGGGAGGGGGAGAGCCTCCTTGAGGACCAGGAAAAGATCGAAGTCATTGTAGGGGCTCTCCTTGCCCTGTCGCATCACACACGCCCCCTCTCCGCGGCCATACCCTCCTGCGAGGATGAGGGCCAAAAAAGATTCGCCCATGGCCTGTTGTACTTCATCCCCCAGGGCATGCAGCTTCGCATCCAGGAAGCGGTTGAACTGTTCGGATCCTGTAGCGCTATAGACTGTCATGCTCTGCCTCCCTTAGGCCTTCGAGAAATCCCTCACGTCTTCCACGCATTTGGGCAAACCTGAGGATGGGGGAGTAGAAGAAGGAGCCGAACTGCCCATGTTTGAGGGTATGGGCCCAATCACTTTTCACCTGCCGGAGATAGGGCAGCAGCGAGTACCGGACAAAGGAGCTCTCCCACCTTGTCCAGGTGAAGATCGCAGCATCGGCCTTCCCTTCCCCCCGCTGTCTTTTTCTGAATTGGGAGTAGGTGTAGTTGTGGGAGTGGTAGACTTGGGACTTCTTGACGTACCCGATGGTCCACCCACGCCCCCGAGCCTTCCATGTCCAGTCGACATCCTCTGAGTATTGGATGGTCTCACTGAAGGGCTCCTCGTCCCAGCAGGAGCGGCGAATAGCCGAGGAGGCCATGGAAAAACAGTGTTTCCACAGTTTCTGTCGCTCTCCATCACCAAAGGTATCCTCGGTATCCTTGGCAAACAGGGGGTGGCAATCCTCACGGGGCAGCTGTCGTCCAAAGACGGCGGCAACCGAAGGGGAGGAGAACCCCCCTACCAACTCCTGTAGCCAGCTTTCGTCCAAGGGTGTGCAGTCGGAGTTGAGGAAGACGACAAAGGGGGCCTCTTGATCAACCTCCCTCATCCCTTGGTTCAACACCTTGCCGGGGACATAGGTTCCTTTGGGGACCCTGTGGAGATGAAGCTCATAGCGGGAGAGCAGTTCAAGGGTCCCGTCTTCAGAGTCGTTGTCAAAGACGTGCAGCTCAAAGGGGAGGGTCTGCCTGAAGACCATGTCCAGCGTCTGTTCAAGCAGGAAGCGGTCATTGTAGGAGCGCAGGATGATGGGTATGGGCAGGCTCATCGCTTGTCCTTCAGGTTCCGGTCGATCTCCTGCTTGAAGAGGCTATACAGGTCTTCCAATCCCTTGGGATAGGTGTCGAGCTCGACATTGCTGGAAAAGGATGCAGTGGAGTCCTTGTCATCGGGGGTGTAGCCATGCATGCCTGCAATGGTCCTCTCTCCCATATGGCTGGGAACTATCAATACCCCCGGATCCATCAGGTAGAAGAGCTCTCCGTACCGCTGGTTGGGGAAATCAACTCCCCACTTCCTGACGGTCTCCTCGTCCAGGATGTGACCGGCCCTCTCCTTTTCCAAGACTTGGCGGATGATGGGCTCGCTTTCAGGGCGCAGGAACCAGAACCTGGCCATCGTGGAGTCATAGACAGCCGCATAGTCAGTGCCAAAGCGAAGGCCGGTTCTCTCTATCTGGGCCATCAGGTTGATGTCGGTGTGGACGTCGGTCATGCCGTGGTCTGAGAAGATGAAGAGGCGTACCTCCTCATACTCTTCGTTTGCCAGGTCAAGGACCGATTGGATCTGACTCTCATACCAGGCTATCTTCTCAGTGACCTCCGGGTGGCTCTTGCCCACCCTGTGGAGGATTGCATCCATTGCTGCCATGTAGAGGTAGGCGAAGGTGCAGTTTCGTCCCTCATCGGAGATGACGCCCTTCAGCGAGGCGAGGTTGTCCTCTTCGCTTGCGCGCCAATCGGCAAGGAACAAATCCACCTGGTTCTCCCTGGCATAATCCATGATGGTGCTCAGGCCGCTGTTGATGCCCCCCTTCTGGTAGAGGTCCTTCTTTTCCGTATAGTCGAAAAGGGGGAGAAGCCTGAAGGGCATGTTGTAGATGTTGAAGTATCCGCTGTAGTCCAGCCGTCGCTTGATGATCCTGCCTGCAATGTTGCGCACCCGGTTGCGGCTGGACAAGGCCTTGGGGACAAGGCGCATGAGCTGGATGAAGGGCGAACCCTTGAAAGGGGAGTTTTTCGGGTCATAGGCGTAGAAGGAGAAATGCCCATGCTCCCGGGGCAAGGCCCCTGTGAGGATGGTAGGGTCACACGTGGAGCTGTAGCCGAAGATGGTCCTCAGGCTCTGTTTATGCACAAGGCTTGTGTCCAGAAATGAGTGCTCTTGCAGGATTTCCCACCCCAGGGCATCGACAAAGATACAGAGACTGATGGATGATTTTTTCAATGGAAACCCCTTTATCTACTCTTGGTCGAACGCTTGGAGTGCCTCTTGCTGGGAGTTGAAGACTTCGATGACCTGATGCAAGCGGACCAGTTCGAACAGGACGCGAACAGGTTTTGTGATGTTGCAGATCTTCAGGTCCCCACCCTTCTGGTTCAGGCTCTTGAGGCAGAAAAGAAATACCCCCAGTCCGCTGCTGTCGATAAAGGTTACTCTGTTCAGGTCAAGCAGGATGTATTTCTCATGTTCAATGGCTTTTTCGAGTTTCGCTTTGAACTCTTTTGCGTTCGTTGCAGTCAGCATCGTAAATTCGATCTCCAGAATAGTGACCTGGTCCTTTTTCGTTACAAGCATGGTGCCTCCTAGGTAGTGTTTGGAAGTATGTATAGGCTACCTCATCATACGCCATGAAAAAGAAAAAATAAACATGATATGGTCTCTTTTCTCTGCTTTGGAGTGTTTGAACCCCCTAGTTGGCCATTGCAACTGCCTAGGGCTGCCCGTATTATAGGCTAAGGGAGTAGGTACATGAGAACATGCAAGACAAGCGCCCTGGTCCTGACGGCTCTGCTGCTGTTTGCAGGCTCTTCCTGCAAGGCAGGGCAGAATGGCGGGTTGGCCCTCTCCATCACCACCGCCGCCCCACACATCCTGGTCGTCTCCTTTTCCGATGGGTATGGTCTGGTCAAATTCCCTGCCGACCCCCTGACGACAGCCAGCTCCGATTGGAAGGTCGGCGGCATCTCCCCTGTCGCTGTCCATCATCGCGCATCCCCGATAGATGAGCTGCCCAAGACGGCAAAAGGGGAGTATCCGGTGATGAACGAATACAGCACCTACCTTGTGCTGCCCTCCCCCTTGGTCTCTGGTTCCACCTATAGGATAGAGGGTCCCTTCGGAAGCAAGGACTTCGCCTTCGATGAGAGCACCGTGCTGTGTGAATCGTTGAAGGTGAATCAGGAGGGGTATCTGCCCTCAAGCCCTGTGCGCTATGCAAACCTGGGCGTCTATCTAGGCGACGGCGGCTCCCTGCTGTTCCCAACCCCTCCCTCATACCAGGTCCTTGACAGGGACAAGGCTACAGTGGTGCATTCCGGAATTGCCGAATACAAGGGGGATGACACCGCCGTCTCATCAAAGAACGTCAGTTCAGGTGAGCATGTCTATCGCCTGGACCTCAGTGAGGTACCCCCCGGGGAGGGGTATGTCGTACGCCTTGAGGGGGCTGGGATCTCCCATCCTTTTGACATCTCCTACCAGACGGTAGAGAAGATTGCTGCCACTTATGCCCGCTTTCTCTACCACCAGCGCTGTGGCATCGCCTTGGAGGAGCCCTATACCCACCACACACGCCCTGTGTGCCACCCTGAGGTCGCCCTGACCAAAACGCCTTGGAGCAAGGGAGGGGGCATCACGGTTGCGGGAACCGAGCCTCTGGTTCCCATACAAGGGGGGTACCATGATGCAGGTGATTTTGATCGCAGGCCCTACCATACCATCATCCCCATTCTCCTGTTGGGGTACTATGAGGCCTTCCCGTCCCACTTTATTGATGGGCAGTACAACATCCCTGAATCGGGAAATGGCCTTCCCGACATCCTTGACGAGGCTTTGTGGGGGGTGCTCCTATGGGAGAACCTGCAGATCCTTGACCCTCAGGACAGTGAGGTCGGCTCAATCATGGCAGGAACCGAGACATCAAGACACCCTGAGTACTCCCGCGTCAATGCTGCGACAGATCCCTTGGTCTATGGAACGTGGGCACCATCAGCCGAGGTCACAGCCTTCGGCTCGGGCATGATGGCCCAGAGCGCAAGGCTGCTTGCCTCATTTGAGGGAGAAGAAAACCGCTCAGAGGAGCTCTACAGGAGATCACAGTTGGCATTTGCAGCTCTGGCCAACCATAGAAGCGATACCGGGGAGCCCTACCTTGAACAGAAGAGTGCCGCCTTGCTCTATGCATCACTGCAGAATGCCCTTGCAGTGGAGATGTTTGAACCGGAGAACCTGCCCAGACGAAAAGAGTTGCAGGACCTGTTCTCACAGCTGGCCGAAACCCTGGTCGTCATGGATGGGTTCTGGCCAGAGCAGTATCGGCCTGGCAACCTTACTGCAAAGATCCAGACCGTGCACTTCAGCAGTTTCCTCCTATCAGAGCCAAGCTTTGATGAAAGGCTCAGGGAGAAACTACAGCAGAGGGTATTCAAAGAGGCATCCCATGGCGGATACATGGGCTTTGACAGTACCTTTCCCTACTATGCCCAGGGGGCAACCAAGGCCTATGGGTGGGGAGCCGGCTCAGCACAAGGGCGGTATGCGGATGTCGTTGCATTCGCATACCGCTTGGAAGAGCAGGAAGAGCAGCGCCAGCGGTATCTGGGCATACTCTCCCAGTTTGGTGATTATGCCCTTGGCTTGAATCCCTTGGGGCAGTCCTTTGTCACCGGCCTTGGTACAAAGCAGCCCGCGAGCCCCCTGCATCTGGACTCCTGGTTTACACGAAAAGGGGAGCCGGGCACCGTTGTTCCCGGTATCCTGGTCTATGGCCCCAGCCTGGATCGGAGCTCAGCTGAGTATCAGAAGGTGGTCTCAGACCTGCTCTACCCGAGATGGAGCGAGCTGCCCCTTCAGCGGCGCTGGGCCGACGGGTGGTCGCTGGTAAACAACAATGAGTTTACCGTCTGGGAGACAAGTGTATGGAACCTGGTCTTGTATGGGGTCCTGTATGATGCGGGCTTGCATGGGTGTTGAGGCAGAGGGGAAATACAATAAGAAGAAGAAAAAAGTAATCAGTTGGCAACCACCATCCCATCGTTTATACTCGCTGTATGAATATCTTGATAATCTCCAATCTCTATCCCCCCCACATCCTAGGGGGCTATGAGATACTTTGCGCACAAGTGGTGACCTACCTCAAGGCACGTGGCCACCACGTCCATGTCCTGTGCAGTGACCATGGGGGATCCCCTTCGGATGCTGAGGTGAGCAGGACCTTGAAAGTCTACCAGGACTTTGACAAGCCTGCCCTGTTTCAGCGCAGGGACCGTATGAGAGCCGCCCGGCACAACAGTCGGGCAACCAGAGCCCTGCTCAAGGAGAGGGAGCCTGAGGTGGTCTTTATCTGGAGCCTATTGCGCCTTACCCCGGCAAGTGCCCGTGTAGTGCAGAGAAAGGGCCTGCCTACGGTGTTCACCTTCAACGATGAGAATATCATGAGCTTCGCCTTTCATACTTTGTCCTTCTCTCCCAAGGCTGCAGCGCACTGGCTTTTGGATATGCTTTGCCCCTCCATAACCCTCAGGGGCATCGACTTTGGCCTGACGACATGCATCAGCAAGATACTCAAGAACAACCTGCTGGCAAGGGGGCTTCCCATACAGGAGAGCCGCGTCATCTATCAGGGGATTCCCCTGGAGAAGTTTCCGGTCAAAGAGTATATCGGAGAGAGAAATGAGGTTGCCAAGTTGCTCTATGTGGGGCAGATCCACCCTTACAAGGGGGTGCACACCATCCTGGAGGCGCTGAAAATCCTTGAGCGGGAGAGTCCCGATCTCCTCTGTTCACTGACGATAGTCGGCAAAGGGGAGGAGTCATATACACAAAAGCTCAAGAGCCTAGCCTCACACCTTAGCCAAAAGGTTGAGTTCAAGGGTCTGGTCCCCCATGAGGCTTTGCCCGCACTCTACCGTGAGAGCGACCTGTTTGTCTTTCCCTCCATCTGGGAGGAGCCCTTTGGCCTCACCCATCTTGAGGCAATGGCCAGCGGCCTGCCTGTCATCAGCACCGCCAACGGCGGACAGGGGGAGTTCCTTCTGGATGGAGAAAATGCCCTGACCTTCCCTCCTGACAACCCCGGATCCCTTGCAGCCCAGCTGGGCAGAATCCTCAGAGACGATCACCTGTTCCGGTCATTGGCCATCCAGGGCCGTCAGACAGCGGTGAGCCGGTTTGGCTTTGCCAGATATGTGGACGAGCTTGAGGCTTTGCTTGGAGAGGCTGCACCCCCTACTCAGAGCTGATGACAAACCTTGTCTCGTTGACCTCATGGACCCTGCGCCGGGTGAAGGACTCAGTCATTGCATAGATGATCTGCAGGCCTCTGCCGCGGCAGAGGGCGTCCTCATTGAGCAGGTCGAAGAAATCAGCCATCACAGGCTCCTTTTCAGGGAAATCCCATTGGTCTGCACTGTCACGGATGATAACCTCGATATGGTCGGTTATCTGGACCTCCAAAGCTATCTTTTCGGTAGTGCTTTTGTGCAGTCCGTGTTCGATGACATTGCTCAGGAATTCACTGGTGACCAGGCGCGTCTTGAACCCCTCCATTTCAGACCTCCCGTTGGCGATGACAAACTGCTCCACTTCTATGGCTGTTGTGTCTGCGTTCGCCAGGTGGGAAGCAAGTACGCTGTAGAAGGATTGCTCCCTCTTGCTTGCTGGCAAGGCCTGCAGGGCAATGAAGGAGAAGTCATCATAGCGCTTGGTGTACCCCTTGGCGTTGATCTCGTCATAACACAGGTGAGGCAGCATGATACAGCTGTGCATGGGGGGGATCTGCTGGAGCATGGTGAGCAGATGCTCCTGACCCAACTCCTGCTGCCTATCATTAAAGCACTCAAACACCCCGTCGGTGATCATGCAGACCGCCTCATCCTGGGTGAATGGTACTGTCATGGTGCTCTCTTCCGGGTAGACATGGTTTTCTTTCCACCCCAGAGGGATATTCCCTTCAGAATCCAGGACCCTGATCCTTCCTGTGCTCATGTTCCTGAGGAAAAGGGGAGGGTGTCCGGCATTGATGCAGGATAGGGTCATGGCCTCAAAGTCCAGCACGCAGTAGCACATCGTCATATAGTTGTCCTTGAAAAGGCGCTTGATCAAGGTGGCATTCAAGGACGTGATCATGCCCGCCGGGGTGCCCTTCTCCTGGTCGCTTCGGACTACAAGGTTGATGATTGACTTGACCGCAGTCATCGTCAGGGCGGCCTGTATCCCATGTCCTGATATATCAGCTATGTACAGGACATACTGCTTTTCCGAAAGCCTGATGCAATCGAAGAAGTCTCCCCCGATGGTTGCCCATGGCCGGTAATTGGTCGAGAACATCATCTGGTCATCGATCTGGACCCAAGGCGGCAGCATGTAGCTCTGCACAGTACGTGCCGTCTCCAGGTCATCCATCACCTCCTGGTAGATGGAACTCAACTCATCCTCAACCTGGCGACGGTTCAGGCTCTCAGAGATGGAGATGGCAAACAGTTGCAGCAGGTCGCACTCGATGGCCGACCATACCCGTTCCTCCTTGCTGTCGCTGAAGGCGAGAAACCCCCAGAACTTCTCCTTGATGATGATGGGGATGGTGATGAAGGCCAGGATGCCCCCATCCAGGAGGTGCTCCTTGAACATGCCGCTCTCCATGGAACCGGTTATTGCCTGGTAATAGCGCTTGTTCTCCAGGCTCTCCAGGATCAGGGGAATATCCTCTGCATACAGTTCAAACCTATCTTCAGAAGCGACCTCCCCGTGTAGATTCAACTGCATCAGGCGTGTGGATTTGATCAGGCAGCCATCCTGTTCATAGATGTTCTTGAAGTAATTGACCCAGTTTGCTTCTATGGCTCTTGCGATCATGGTAAGGGCGGCTGGAAGGGCAAGGTCATAATCCTGTGACTTCAACAGCTCCTGGGTCGCCAAGGTGATGGCGCTGAACAGGCGGTCACGAAGCTTCAGGTCCTTTTCCAGCTGTACGCGGCTGGTTATGTCTATTGCTATGCCCCTGTACCCTACGATGGAGGAGTCTGTCTTGATGGGGGAGATGCTGAGATTGACCATGAATGAGACATTGCGGCTATTTTGCATCAGGAAATCCCCTGAGACCATGGTCTCACCCATTTCACAACGGTGCAGCAGTGCCAACACCTTGGGATGCAGGGAAGGGGGGAAGAAATCAAAGATGCTTTTGGGGCGGAACTCATCGGAGTCTATCTGTTTGAATATCTCCTGGGTCCTGCGGTTGAAGAAGCTCACCTTGTATGCATTGTCCAGCTCAATGATGAGACCTGGGAGCATGTTTGCCATCTCCATGAACTGTTTGCTGATTTTCTCCAATCCTGTATTTTGCAGGCATGCCTTGCTGGCAGTGCCCAGTTTGTGGTTGATCGGTTTGAGTGCTGTGAGGAGATTGCCGACTATAGCCTCTCCTTCCTTGTACAGGACCAGGAGCCCAATGTCCGAGATACCCATGACGTAGTAGATCCCCGAGGATCCGGCGATTGAGTGCGTGATGATGTCATCGGAGAAGTCATGGTGCAGGAGCTCCTGGCGCAAAGCGGCAAACGAGGGTTGTCCCTCTATGTTCCTCGGTATCGAGAAGGCATTGTGCAGCGAGAAGGTAGAAGAGCCCTTTCCCTTTGCCAGCAGGACAGCCCCCATGGAGCAATCAAGTTCCCCTATATAGGTGCCAAGGCTTCGGCCCAACATCTTCTTGAGATCGAGCGACTCGCCGATAGAGAGCAGGATCTTGTAGCATTTCTGGTCGATGGTCTCTCTGTTCATGGGTCACCTTTGTGTTAGTCAGAATACACTGATCGTATTTTCGTCAATATGATTCCCTCTAGAGGTATGCTGGTGTTCTTGATCCTTGTCAGAGCCCTCTGTATTACCGGTGGCCTGAGCATATCACAAGCTGTCACATACAAAATGGCGTCAGCATATTGGGTAAGGATCTCCGAATCAACACACTCATTTACCGGGGCTCCCTCGATGATGATCACCGAGTAGAGCTTTTTCAGCTCTTGCATAAGGTCAGCCATCCTGGCCGACTGCAGGAGGTCAGGAATGATGGCATCTTCATTCTTAAGAATCATATCAACGCCCGGGATCACGGTATTGCTGATGATCTCCTCACTGGAGGCCACCCTGTATGAGAGATACTCACCCAGCCCATTGGGCTTTGCATCGGATGGGTCATTCATGTAGTACTGCTGCAACGGGGAGGGGTTTCGTGTCGGTCGGACTTGTGCATCAATGACCAGCACCCGCTCATCCTGCCTGCCAAAGACCGTTGCCAAATTGATGACGGCGGTACTTTTTCCCTCTTGCCCTGCGGTGCTTGTCACAAGGAAGGTTGCCCCTTGCTTTGGATATTTCAGCCTCAGAGGGCGTGCTAGGATGCGATACAGCTCAATGTGGTGGGACTCTTCCTCTTTTCCTGGCAAAAGGAGTGAACTGTTCTTGAGAAAGGGTAGGGATGCGATCACTCGCATATTGAGCTTCTGCTTGGCATCGGCTCGTGATTTGATCCTTGTGTCGGTGACGATGACCACCAGGAGTATGAAAAACCCAACCATGAATACGACAAAGGCAATGACGATGGCAATGATTTTTTTGTTGGAATCCATTGGCCACAAAGGTAGGGCTGCATCATTGATGATGTAGAAATCCGACTGTGTCTTTTCTGAAATGGTCTTGTATTGATTGAGGATTTTTTCTATTCCCAGGGATTCTGCCTCCAGCGTGACGACATTGCCGTTGAGCGAGCTGTAGGTCTGGCTTATGGTGGGCAAATCTATGAAACTCTGATTCATGGTCTCGAACCGCTCCAGGGCCGAGGAGTACTCTAGCTCAAGGGATATGAGGTCCAGCTCATTTTCCAGCAGTATGAGTTTTACTTTTTGCAGATAGTCATTTGCTACTGTATTTTCTTTGTCACCTATCTGAGGCAACATCCGTATGTCGTCAATCTCTTGTTTCAGCAGTTGTATCTCATCAGTTTTGGTGGTTTTTGCAAGAAATACCTGGTAATCATAGTACGCAGCTTCAAATTCACTGCGTTCGATCAGGCCCTTTACGTACTCGTTTTCAGCGATCGTTAGCTTGGTCTTCAACCGTTCCAGCTCAATGGGGTCGGTGATGTCTGTTTGGAGGTTCTCTATCTTTTCACTGAGCCTGCTGATCCTGCTTGTAGCCTCGTTTGCTGTAATCCCTTGTCTTGCTGCTTGTTGTGAAAGAAGGGCATCACGTTCAGAATCTGCTTGGCTGATCTGTAGGATTTCACTTTTGATGCGATCGACCCGCTTCCTAAAAGCCTCTATCTGTTGCTTGTAACTTCGAAGCGAGAGCTCAAGTTGTACAAGTTCGCTTGCATAGATGGTTGTCTGTGTTTTGATGTCCCTGATCTGGTGCAGTTCTATGAAGTCTGCAAAGCGGCTTTTTGCTGCATTCAACTCTTTGGATGTAGCGGCAAACTGTTGCTTCAGACCATCAAGCTGTTCTTTGATCTCTTTTCCTATCCTCGTATTGTTTGATTCAAGAAAGATATCCCGCATGGTATTGGCCATGAGCTGGGCCTCCTGCGGAGTGCTGGCCTTTGCGGATATGGACATGAGGTTGGTGTCATGGGTGACATACACATTGATGGAGGCGCTTATTTGTTCAAGGGACTTCTCCAGCTCAAGGCGGGTGCGCAGCTCCTCGATGTTGGGCCGTATCTTGACCATGTTGACCCGGTTCTTCAGTGAGTTGTTGGAGGATTCGAACTTGATGAGACCTCCCCCCTGCTCATAGGAGAGTTCTGTGCTTTCCCCAACGCTCTGAAAGATCCTAAAGGTATCAGGTACATACGACTCTATAGGCTGGTAGTAGACAACTGTGGTGGCTTCATACTTTTGGGTGCCAAGCATAAGGGCCCCTACCACCCCCAGGACACAGGCGAGGATGAAGATAAGGATGAGCAGCCATAGTTTTCGTCGGAGGGTCTTGAGGACGGTTGTCAGCTCCAAGGGAAGTCTGAACTCTTCCTTTTTCTCAGCTGGTGCTTCACTCATCGGTTATCTCCTATTCCTGTGAAAAACGATACCAGCCTGGCCTTTGGTTTGCATCTCTTCTCCAATGGAAAGAAGCCTAAGGCAGAGGCAAAGTGCATTGACGACAGGTCTTTGTATTGTGTTGTTCTCACTCATGATGTACCTTTCTTCCCCTTTGCCTTGTCCTGTTTGACTTTTGTGATGAGGGCTTGTCCGAAGGCTGCTGCCACTGCCAGTTGGTAGAGCACCGTGGATTGTCGTAGCACCCATTCAAAAAGGCCAATGGCAAATACAACGGTAATGCCAACCACTAGAGCCAATAGTAACCGTTGTTCTAGGCTTTTCCAAGCTAATCCATTCCAAACCATGGAAAAAGTAAACAGAACAATGATAAGGATGAAATAATACATGCCCAAGTATCCCATCTCAGCGGCTGTAAGCAGGTATATATGATGGGCCACCCCTGCTTGTGTTTCATATTTCATGACAGTGATGTGTTCACGGTATTTTTCTGTGACCGTAAGCACTTGCGAGTACTGGTTGAGTCCCACCCCCAACTGATGGTCGTCAGCCATCATGATCGCAGCAATTTCAAACTCGTTTCTTGCCTCCTCACTCTCTTTGGGAGCATTCAGGAATCTGTCGATGACCGTGTCGATGACCATCAGGCCGCCTGCTAGCATGCACACAGCAAGAAATATCGTGGTGGCAGTAATGCGCACATTCTTTTTGCGAAAATTTGAAATGACGAGGGCTGCCACGATCGACCCTGCTGCGGTGAGGATTCCAGTACGGGAGCCTGTTGCCAAAATGGCGAGTGTCACTCCCAGCACAGATGCCAACGCCACCAAAAAATACAGTTTTTTCAGACCGACATCACTGACAAGCCAGACCAGGAGGACACAAAGGAAAAAGAGCGCGAACGAGGGCACTGTATTGGAATGGTCGAAAAATGCACTGATCCTATAGATGCCATCCAGATATTTCTGCTTTACCGCAACAAGGCCCAGGATAAGGGCTGTGAGGGTGTACCCTGCCATCACGACACGAATTGAGGTGAGGCTGTACTCCTCGGTTGCTAGAAAATTGGTGATGCACCAGTACATCACTCCCATTCTGAACAGCTGCCATACGGCAAACCAGCCATAGATTTGATACTCGGATTTGTAGACGTTTACCACAGCCAGCAAAAAGAATCCAAGCAGCAGGAAGGAAAACCGTGGCTTCCAGACAATTTTGCTCCCTGTTCGCAAGAGCATGCCTAGGATCAGGCCCAAGGCTATGATGTCTGCAAAGGTGATTTCAAAACCACGGACAGGGCCGCGGTAGTGCTCCATCGACATCAGGTTGATGCTGAACTGCGCATTGAATAGGAATGAGGTCACCATCCCCATGAGTGCGAGGTACTTGAGGTTTTTGGAGAATGCTGTGCCTGCCGCTATAAGCGGGATGCCCAATACCACTGCCAGGCCAAATATCATGTATTTCATACGTAGGTGATGATACCATGAAAACCTATGGCTACGCACCCTAAAGAGGCAAGGAACTGCTCTTTCTGACTGGTGTGGATACCTGCCATGGGCGACTTCCGAAGCAATCCCCCTGTTTTCCCGATCAAGCGAACGCCCTGTCCTTTTGAGAAAGTGGCAGGTTACGGAACAGGATTGTACAAAATGGGTATGAGCTCTCATGCCGCCCATATCCATCCGCTTCAAGGATGGGATTGAAAAACAGTGAGCCTCTTCTCTCCCTTGAGAGGAGGCCTCCATTGCTTTATACTCGTGGCATGGATCAACGCAAATACCTGGTATTCAACCCTGCCGTGCAGAAGTTCGTGGAGAGCTATTCATACTGTTTCAATGTGAAGGTGACCTTTTTCTCCCTGGACCTTGAGGAGCTGTTGGTAGGCATGCACGCCTTGGATGATGACTACTGCACCCTTATACAGACAAGGCTGCACATCCGCTACCGATGCCTGCAGCAGGATCAAATGATCTGCCAGCAGTGCAGGCAGCAAGGCGTGCAGCTCGTCTATACCTGCCATGGCGGCCTGACCGAAGCGGTTATCCCCATCCAGCTATCAGGGGCTTTGGTCTGCTATGCCCTCATCGGACAGTTTAGAACCTCCCCTACCATCCCCGACTCTATAGCAGGGCACTGGCTAGCACAGGGCTTCGATTCCCTTGTGCTGCAAGAGGCTTTCCTAAGCAGGCCGCTGTACGACACGCCCATGCTTGAGAAGATGTTCGAACTGTTCACCGTCTCCCTTGGCTTGCTCATCGAGACGGAGGCGTTGCGCCTGCGCCAGCCCGACCTTGTCGAAAAAATCCTGATGTACATAGATGCTCATATCGGGCAGGCGATCACCATCTCCGAGGTGGCACAAGATGTCCGGCGCAGCCCTTCGACCATAACCCACACCCTCAAGGCGCAGATAGGACTCTCCTTCCAGCAGCTGCTGATAAACAAGCGCTTGGCGAACTTTGAGCACATCATCCTTGGTGACCCCACGCTGCAGATACAGCAGGCGGCGAGGGCCTCAGGATATGAGGACGCCCTCTACTTCTCCCGCCTCTATAGGAAACATAGGGGGCAGAGCCCCAGTGAGTTCGTATCCCTTGCCCAGAGCTCACCTCAGGAGCAACATCGCACGTACCTATCCCATCCTGTACGCTGACTGCAAGGGGCAAAAAACCAATCAGCGTGGATGCCCTCTCCTGATTGCAGGATAATCCATGTGGACAGCCTGACTATCTCTTTGACTTGGTGGCGTTTGTCCCTATACTATAGCTATACGTGACTACTGAAGGAGAGGTACCCATGCTAACAGATGAAAACAAACTACGCGCAGTAATTTCCCACTTTGCCATAGAAGGAGCGCTCACCTCCATGAAGGCGAACAAGGAGGGACATATAAACAGTACGTTCATCTCCACCTTTGTAGAGAAGGGGAACATCAAAAAATATACCCACCAGAGGATCAATGCCTTTGTCTTCAAGAAACCCCTTGAGGTGATGGAGAACATAAGCGCCGTCACCGAACATATCCGCTCTAAGCTCATCGGAGCCTACTCTGATGTCGAGCGACGTTGCCTGCGGGTTGTACCTACGCGTGAGGGGGAGCTGGCCCATATCGATGAAGAGGGCGGTTACTGGAGAACCTACCACTATGTAGACCATGTGCGGACCTACAGCACCATCACCGATGCCTCCCAGGCATACTTGCTTGGCGAGGCGATAGGGACGTTCCAACTGCAGCTTTCAGACTTTGACGGTACAAAGCTGCATGAGACCATTCCCCATTTCCATGATATGGGCCTGCGCTACCAGCAGCTCGAGGAGGCGATAGAGGTCAATCATCGGGGCAGGCTCGACCAAGTTGGACCTGAGCTCTCCTTTCTCATGGAGAACCGCGAGCGCGGTCTGGTGCTCTGGGAGGGGATGACCAGCGGCAAGCTCCCTGTTCGGGTCACCCATAACGACACCAAGATAAACAACGTCCTGTTCAAGCCCGATGGGTCGGAGGCGCTGTGCATCATCGACTTGGATACGGTGATGCCTGGAACCATCCTCTTTGACACAGGGGACATGATCCGAACAGCCACCACCACAGGCGAAGAGGATGCAACCGACCTCTCAACGGTCAATTGCGATGCCAATTTGCACAAGGCCCTCATACAGGGCTACCTCTCCAAGGCTGCTTTCCTCACAGACCTTGAACGGTCCTTGGTAGTGGAGTCCGGGCGGAACATCACCCAGATCATGGGTGTACGGTTTCTGACTGATTACCTCAACGGGGATACCTACTACTCCATCGGACGGGAGAGGCACAACCTCGACAGGGCCAGGACGCAGATCAAGCTGATGCAGGACATGGATGCCAAGTGGGATCTGCTGAGCACGTCGCTGTAGGATATGCCCTTCAGCAGCAAGCAAGCAAACAAAATGCAGGGATACAAGAAAAAAAATAAAAATAGAAATAGAAATAGAAATAGAAATAGAATAAAAATAGAAACACAAGGAAAAAGGTAAAAGTAGAAGCAGAAGTAGAAGTAGAAACAAACAAGGGCAACCGTCTGAACTCCAGACCGTTGCCCTTGTGCTGGCACATCCCAAGCATACCCTTAGCTTCCGATGGCTTCCTTCTGGTGGGATGCACTTGATCTGTAGGCACAGAGGGCGACCTCCAGCGAACGCAGTCCATCCTCTCCTGTGACGGAGGGCTCCCTTCCTGTCCTGCAGACCTCAAGGAACTCACGAACCAGCCCCTCATCACCTGTCTCATTCCACCCAATATCCTCAAACATACCGTTGGTCTGGTCATCAAGATGGACAACCTGGGAAAATGCCTTGAGTTCAAGTGAGCCCTGTGTCCCGATGATATGCATATCCACCTGTGCCCAGATGGGGTAGTTGGTATGGTGGGCCCATGAGCAGTCAATGGAGGCGAACACCCCATTTTCCATCTCAACCATGATCAGGCCGGTATCGTCGATGTTCCTGTTATGAAGCAGGTCCCCGCTCTCACAATATACATGGGTATGCTCACTGGCGGTAAGCCATCTGAGCAGGTCGGCGATATGGACCGTATGGTCCATGACCGCCCCGCCTCCGGCCAAAGTGGGGTCGATGAACCAGCCACCGGGGATCTTTCCGTGGTTGATGCCTGTTATGCAGAGAATGTCCCCTATAGCCCCTGAATCAAGGATCTCCTTGGCCCTGACCACATTGGGGTTGAACCGCATCGGAAAGGCATTCATGATCCGGACGTTTTGTTGTTTTGCTGTTTCAATCATCGCTACAGCCTCTTCTATGGTGGTGGCAAAGGGTTTTTCAACCAACACATGAGCGCCAGAGCGCAAGGCATCACAGCTGAGCCCTGCATGGAGGCTGTTGTTGCTGCAGACAATGACCCCGTCGAGCTGCTGCTGGAGCAGCTGGTGGTGGTCCGCATAGTAGGTAGTATGAAACTGGGCGGCCATGGCGCTGCCCCTGTACTCATCCGTATCTGCAATGCCGACAAGCTGGACCTGAGGGTCTTTGCATAGCTCTGCGGCGTAGCTCATGGCATGCATATGCTCAAAGCTCAGCATGCCAATTCTGATCTTTTTCATCTGGTCCCCCTTGCGAGTGTCACGCTCTTTCCTGTCCTTGCAGACTCGACCGCTGCCAAGGCTACTTCCAATGCCTCCAAGGCTTGTTCTCCTGTCACCGCAACCGGCTTGCCCTCTCTCAGTGCTTCATAAAATGCTCGAAGCTCAGCTTCATAGGGGTTCATGCCGCCAAGCATCGGGTTATCGTAGCGAATGGGTTTGTCCAGGTCCTCGGAAATCTGGATCTTCAGCGGGGTGTCACGTGTGGAGTCATAGCAGATCTGCCCTTCGGTACCCACGATCTCATAGGTGGTCCTGAATTCGCTTCCCTTGGGCAAGGCCCATGAGCCCTCCACATGGGCCATCGCTCCATTGGCGAGGCGCAGGATGCACAGGCTGTGTCTCTGGTCGGCAAGGGTTTCCCCCAGGTTCTTTGCAAAGACACGTTCGACCTTTCCAAAATGATGGATGATCAAGTCAAAGTCATGGATCATGAGATCGACCTCAGGACCTCCGCTTTTATCACTCTTGTGGTACCAGTTTTCCCAGCTCCACGGGGGAAATGCCTGGTTGCGGGTGGTTCTGATGAGTCTTGGGATCCCAATCCTTTTTTTCCCAATGAGGGAGATGGCTTGGTTGTAAGGGGGGAAGAACCGAACGACATGTCCGACTGAAAAGTAGACGTTGCACCGCTGTGCGCATTCGATCATCGCCTCGGCATCCTCTGCTGTGAGAGCTATGGGCTTTTCACAAAAGACGTGCTTGCCGCCCTTCATGGCAAGCAGGGCGTACTCCTTATGCAGATAGGTAGGCAGGCAGATATCCAGCACATCAAACGATGCTTTGGAGAAAAGCTCATCCGCCTGGCTGTAATACTCTGACCGGAGCAGCTCAGCCAAGACGGTCCCTTGCTCCTTGCGAATGTCGCAGACTGCTGTGACCTTCACCCCTTCGATATTCCTGTACCCTTGGGCATGGGTCTGTCCCATCGTCCCACACCCCAATATGGCTACCTGTATCATCATGATCCTCCTACTTGCCAGATGAACTATCTCGTGCAAACGATGCGATGTCTATTTTTTTTCCATCTGCCAGGCGGGAGCTTTCCGCTGCAAAGGCCATGAAATGGCTCTCAAGCGAGGCATTGATGGAGGTCTTCCCGTCCTTGTCGCCAGTTCTGACTTGTCGTATGAAATCAGAGACGAACAGCTCGTCACTGCCAGAGTGGCCCCCTTGGGTGGGTTCGATGCGGATGCTCTGGTGCTCCCTGCTGGAAAACTCATCAAAGGTGATGATGCCCGCTTCCATGTCTCCATTGAGTTCCGCTTTGGTACCCAACAGGCGCAAGGTGCGGTGGGTCTCCATGGTGAAGCCGGACATCGTAAAATTTGCGACCACCCCATTGGCGAAACGGGCTGCCACCGTCTGGTGATCGACGACATTGTTGTCACAATGATAGACACACCTGCCCCAAGGACCATGTTCCAGTGCCCTGATCCTCCCTTCCATGGAGAGGTCTGTGGTGATGGCATTCACCGGCCAGTCAGTCTTTTTGCCCAGATAGATCTTCTGAGCGGCGTATGGACACTCCCGCTCTGCAGGACAGCCGTCAAGACAGCGCATAGGTGCTCCCTGTGGTGCATTCTCTGCCTTGAAGTGGAAAAGATCCCCATAGGAGGAGAGCGATTCGCACCTGGAGCCTGCAAGGTAGCACAACATATCCATATCATGACAGCTTTTCGCCAGGATCATGGGGGAGGACTCCTCCTTGTTCCTCCAGTGCCCCCTGACAAAGGAGTGGGCCTGATGGATATGGCCGACACTTTCATTCAACTCGATGCCAATGAGCCTGCCCAACTGCCCGGAGTCCAGTATTGCCTTGACGCGGGTGAAGAAGGGCGAGTAGCGAAGCACATGCCCGATGACAAAGACCTTGTCAAAGCCCTCGGCCTTCCTGGCGATCTCCCGGCTATGTTCCTCGGTGGTGACAATGGGCTTTTCACACAGGATGTGGTAGCCCTTCTCCATGGCTGCGAGGATCGGTTCGCGGTGCATTGTATCCTGGGTTGCTATGATGACGCCATCGATGGCAAGGTCCTGTTCAAACAGGTGCCTCCAATCCTTGCAGGAAAAGGCATCCCCGATCGCGTGCTCTTCTGTGATGGCAGAACGCTTTGCATCATCAGGTTCGGCAACGGCGACTATCTTCATCTCGTTGGGCCTCTGCTTTGCATACTCGGCATATACATACCGGCCTCTGTTTCCTGCACCCAAAAGGGCTATTCGTATGGGTTTCATATGGTTCCTCCAGAATATGTTGGTTACGCCCTACAGAGGGCGTAACCAGAGAAAAGTGTTAGATTAACCTTACTTGTTTATCTCGGCGTTGATAACCTTTTGCATCGAAGCCAAGCTGTTTCCGACTGTCGGCTGCATAAAGACCTTGTCCATCTCGTTGTTCAGCAGTGTATATACCGGCCCTGCATTCTTACCAGAGACTGGAAGGGGATAGCCATAATTCACCGTATCGACGATGTAATCAATATCAAGCCATTTGTACTCATCAAAGAATAGTCCTGCACCGCCGGTGAAACAAGGAGCCCATACCTTCGAAAGCACATCAGAGTGTCGCTTGGAAGCGAGGAAGGTGAGGAAATCGACAACTTCCTTAGGATTCTTGGTCTTTGCAGCAGCTACATATCCCAGATTATGGTAGATGCTGGCTCTCTGCTTTTGTTTGGGCATCGGTGCAATACCCATATCATCGCCAAGTATTTCAGCGAACTGTTTCAGGATTCCTGTGTGGTTGGTCACCATTGCCACCATACCCGACTGGAACATGGTTTCCTTGGTGATCTCGCGCATTTCAGAGATCTTGGGGGCATACCCATACTTGTAGATCATGTCGAGCATGAATTGCACGGTCTCCCTGGCTTCAGGATTGTCAATCTGCAGTTCCATCCTGTCGTCACTGTAGAGTTTCCCTCCGTTCTGCAGGATGAAGTTCGATGCTCCGCTTTGCATGTCAGGATCTACAATGGCGCCGTACTGCACGGTTGTACTCCCATCCTTTATGGTCAGTTTTTTTGCAGCGTTGGAGAAGTCGTTCCAAGTCCAGCTGTCGTCAGGGTAGGAGAGCCCTGCCTTATCGAACATTGCCTTGTTGTAGTACAGGATGACAGAGTCAAAGAAGATGGGCACCCCATACCTACTGCCATTGTGCATGAAGGGCTTGTAGTAGATCTCGTTGAAGTTGCTGAAATTAATCTTGGCAGCGCTCTCTTCCAGATTCATCACCAGGCCTGTGGGCAGGTATGATACTGCATTGGGATGGTTGAGCCAGAAAATGTCCGGTCCTGTTCCTGTAGGAAGCGCCACCTGGAGCTTTGTCCAATAGTCTGCCCAGGGGATGACGGTCAACTTTACTGAAACACCGGGGTTTTGGGCTTCATACTCAGTTACCAGCTGCTTGTAGACCTCATCGGCATTCTGGTCCCAATACCAGAGGTTGATCTCTTTCTTCTCCTTAGAAACTTCGGCGCTACCACCAGCGAAAAGCTGTGGAACCAGGAAGGCTGCCAAGATCAGCAACACCACTACGAACCGCATGTTTTTTTTCATCTCTTTCTCCTTGTGTATCTCTGTTCAAGCAAAGCTTGAAATAAAACCCTTACTCTTTGATACCCGAAAGGGCGATTCCCTCAATGAAGTACCGCTGGGAAATGATGAACACCACTATCATGGGAATCGAAACGACCACCGCAGCTGTCAGCAACAGATTGTCCTTTGTCAGGTGCTGGCCTTGAAGATTGGCCACAGCTATGGATAGGGTGTATTTTTCTGTTGAGTTGATGACTATCAGAGGCCAGAGGAAGTCATTCCAACTGAAAACAAGGCACATGATGCCGGTGGCCAGCAAAGCACTGTGGCACAGAGGCAGCAATATCGACCAAAAAATTCTGAAATGTCCGGCACCGTCCAGGAAAGCCGACTCATCAAGTGACTTGGGCAGCGAAAGTATCTGCTGGCGCATGTAGAAAGTGGTGGTGACGCTTGGGATGCTTGGGATGATGATGCCCAAATAGGAGTCAAAAAGTCCCATCTGCAGGATGAGCTTGTATCTTGGAAGCAGTATCATCTGCATTGGGATCATCAAAGCGAGCAACAGCGATACGAAGATGATGCTTTTTCCTGGGAAGTCGATTCTGGCAAATGCATACGCTGCCAAGGAAGAGAGCAACAGCTGTGGGATGGTGATCCCCAGCGTGTTGATGATGTTGTTCTTATAGTAGACCAGGAAATTCAGCCTGCCGAACAACTCCTTGTAATTGTCAAAGTTCCTGAAACTGGCTGGAAAGAACACCACAGGGATTTGTACAGTCTCCTTGTAGGTTTTGAAGGAGGAGACAACAATCCAGAAAAAGGGAATCAGTGCGAGTGTGGCGATGATCAGGAGGAACGTGAAATTGACAGTCGTGGCAATGGAAGGTTTCTTCATGGTCTTACCTCAGCTATAATGAACCCATTTGTTTTGGCCGATGTTCTGGATGATGGTCACACTCAATACGATGATGGAGAAGATGATGGCCTCTGCCGAAGCATATCCCATCTCCAGGAAGGTAAACCCCCGCTCATATATGCCGAAGGCCATCGTCCGGATAGTTTCCCGCACGATCACGTTGGTCTTTCCAAATACAAATATGTAGTCAAACATCTTGAATGAATTGATGATGGCCAGGATAAAGCAGAAGAACAGCTGCGGCGTTGCCAAAGGGAGGGTGATGTGCCTGAACTTGACCCACCATGACCCCCCATCGATGTCACATGCTTCATAATACTGGGCAGATATATTCTGCAGTCCTGCCAGAATGATGATGGTGTAGTATCCGATGCACGCCCACAAGGTGACGATGACGATCACCATACGGGTAAGCCAGGGGTTTGATAGCCACGAAGGTTGGGGCAGTCCGATGATCTTGAGTATGCCGTTTACCAGGCCATAGCGTGAGTTGAATACGATCATGAATATCTGTGCTGTGATGACCGGCAAGATCACGTAAGGGAGGAAGAGAATCGTGCGGAACGTCCCTTTCATACAGAGGTGTTTTGTGTTGAGGGCATTGGCAATTATCAGGGAGAGGCCCACGGTAAGGGGAACCGACACCACTACAAAGAAGAGTGTGTTCTTAAGCTCGATCAAAATGATTGGATCCTGGAACAGCCTTTTGTAGTTGTCCAGTCCAAGGAACACTGGTTGGGTAAGATGGTTCCAACGGGTGAAGGAGATGAAAACAGAGCTGACCATGGGGTAGAGGAAGAAAACATACAGGCCAAGTACTGTCGGTGCTATAAAGAGGTAGGCCCATAGCCAGTCTGTATGTTTTTTTCTTATTTTCATGTGATACCGCTCTCCTTGCTTTAGGTGAAACTTGCAAAAAAATCTATGCAGTTCATGGGTACTTCCAAAGGAAAAATTGTTTTTTGTCAGTAGACTTCTATCGTTGTGTTTCAAGAGTAAGGGGAAAATAGCCATTTGTCAAATACTTTTTGTTCGATTGTCGAACAATTAAAGTATTCTTAATACGCATACTTCCCATTAGAAGAAAATTCATGTATGGTACAGACCATGAATAGCTCCAATGAAAACCATAGCAATCTTGCAATTGACACCATAGTTCAGCATATATGGAAGCTTGGTGCCCTAACCCGTGCCGAATTGAGTCGGATCAGTGGATTCTCCCGTTCCACCATCACGTTGAATGCTGACAAGCTGCTGAGCCTCGGTATCCTTGTCGAGGAAAAGCCCAAAGGGACAGAAGGCAAGCCTGGAAAAAGAAAAAGCCTGATGCTCTGCAAGGATCGTGGGGTTTTTGTTGGTGTTGAGCTGGATGCATACCGTTGCGAAGTCGGCTTGTGCACCATTATGGGAGGACTGCTGGTCAGCTCTTCCTTTGCAGTGGACTTTGTGCTTGGCCCTGATATGATCTTCCAAGCGATCATCGCCGGCATAGGGGAGCTGCAAGCACGGCTAACGGTAAAGAACCCTACCATCCTGGGTATCGGCATTGGCCTTCCCTCGCCGGTTGATTTTGAAGCGGGCTATGCAGTGCATCCTGCTTTCATGCCTGGTTGGCATCAGTGGCCTATCAAGGAAAAGTTGGCAAAGCAGTTCAACTGTCCGGTATTTGTGGATAATGAGGTCAATACCATGGGGCTCGGAGAGGCCCATCTCTCCCGAAGATATAGGGAGAAGAATCTGCTTTTCATCAAGATCGGGACAGGCATTGGAGCGGGTCTCATCATCAATGGTGATATTTACCGCGGCAACAGTGGCTTGAGCGGCAATATAGGTCATATTCAGATTGATTGCAGACACGAACAGTGCAAGTGTGGAAAGATCGGTTGTCTTGAGGCTATTGCCGGAGAGTGGGCCCTCATCGAAAAGGCTGAAAGTCTAGCGAAGCAAGGCAAGTCGACGATTCTAGCAAACCTGTATGCTGAAAAAAACTGCATCACGCTGGGTGATATTAGGGATGCCGCCATGAACGGTGACAGGGAGACCATCTTCCTGCTGGAGGAGACAGCACTGGTGGTAGGGACCATGATCGGTCGATTGGTACAGTTTTTCGATCCGAAAGCCGTGGTGATCGGAGGCGTGCAGGCATCCTTTGGCCCGCAGTACATCGACTCCATCCGCAGTGGAATTCTCAAGCAGGCTACCCCTTGGGTGAAGAGTGATTTCGAAGTGAACATCTCTAAATTCGGCGATAAGATAGGGGTCATCGGTTCTGCCATGCTTTGCATAAGCTCCTTGGTCAGAAGCGGCTTGCTCATACATGATTAGCCCTGATGCGGATTCCTTGTTCTCAACAAAAAAAAGAAACAGCCGGCAATGCCGGCTGCTGCTCTGTAGTGGGTTCCACTTATTCTGCGAGTTGCTCGTCAATGGCCTTCAATTCAGCCTCAAGCATCGCTTTTTCGCTTAGGAGCATCTCCTTGGTAGGTTTTGCATAGACCGGAGGGGCAAAGCCCATCCCGTAGCCCATTCCACGGCGAAATCCATTTCCTCTACCCATGCCACGTCCGCCCATAGCCCGTGCATTTCCTGCACAGGGACCCATGCCGCGTCCGCTCATAGGACCTTGTCCAAAAGGACCGGTTCCATCTCTATATGCCATATCGTACCTCCTTGGTATATATAGTAACCGACATATGTCGGATTCATCTATACTATAAGGGTATTACCGACATATGTCAATAACTATTTGAATAGTATGGCCAAATAAGTATATTTGTTTATAAAAAAACATAATAGTTTCATTAAGTAGGCATAATATACCTGCTATTGCCCGTATGTTTTGCTTTTCGGAAGAGAAAGTCCAACCTAAAAGAGGTACCACAGAGTGTTTTCAGCATTTAGTGTTTGCTCTGCATTGTGAAAGGATAGGGTATTGCTGAAGTTCGAGTGGTTTTGCCGCTGCTCTCATGGTATCCTGCTCAATAGACTTTGGGTGTAGTGGTTTGTGCTGATGGAACATCACCATGTATATGGCATGCCCTGGCCTTTGGAGGATGTATGAGAGGAAAGCGATCACGCGTGTTCTTGTTGGTATTGGCCCTGTCCCTGTTTGCTCTCTCGGCAAGCGGAACCAATGAGATGGGGTATGTGCAGATAGGGGCGCACAGTGATGATCCTTTGGTATCGATGAAGACCCTCACCTATGCAGACCTCTATGTGAAGGTTCTTTGGGAGAGGCTCGAGCTTGCATATGAGGGCATAGTCGATACCGTCCTTCTGCAGTTTTCGGATGAGATCAATGCATTCTATGCAATGGAGCCGGAACTCTGGGAGACTGACGAGATGTTCGGTGAACGTGCCGACCAGGAAGGACAGCTGCTATCTGATGCCCTGTATGATGAAGTGGAAAGGATTGCCCTGGAGAAGCTCCTGGCCGCTGAAGAGCAGGAAATGCTCATCGATGGGTATGCTGCCAAGGCTATGGCCAATCTTGAGCGGGTGCGAACCCTTGGCAGTGCCCAGATGAAGATTCAGGACAACTCGTATGACCGCAATGCACGCCTGTGGTCCTTCTCTGTTGCAAATGCAGACAGGCAGGTTCCCTTTGCAGGGCTTGCTCTTGGCATTGACTTCACCACCATTGGTGATGAACAAACGATCAGGGAGGAGATCATCGGCTTTGATGAGGCAGTCAGGGGTGGCACCCTGAAGCCTTCAGCGACTTGGCGCTTTGTCCGTGATCAAGAGGACAGGCGGCGATTCCTGCTTGTCGTGGATTTTCTGAGCATCACCAATCCCCTGACAGGGGGCACCTATGCGCTGAACCTTCTGGAGCCGATCCTGATCAGGAGCTACTATGTGAAGGGGGATGCGGGTGAGACCTTGGAGGTGGCAGAGAGCACACCCGACAGGACAGTCGGAATTGACAATCTCTCCTATCGGGACGGCATGGACACACTCCATGCCCTGAGCTCGATCGAGGAGATGGTGTTCCTACAATGGGGAGGTGAGAAGGGGGTTTCCAAGGCGGCTGCAACACCTGCTGCCAAACCTGCAGCTGCTGCAACACCTGCTGCCAAACCTGCAGCTGCTGTCGCTGTGAAACCCGTTTCTTTTCCTGTTGCCAAGGAGGATCTCGTGTTCCGTATCTCCAACGGTGCAGAGCCAGAATCTTTGGATCCAGCACTTATCCAGGGGGTGCCTGAGCACAGGATCTACATGGCGCTCTTTGAGGGTCTGGTGGCAACGGATCCACAAACGGCCTTAGCCGTCCCGGGCGTTGCCGAAAGCTGGACGATCAGTGATGACATGACCCGGTACACCTTCAAGCTCCGCAAGGATGCCCTCTGGTCCGATGGAAAGGCCATAACCGCTGACGATGTCGTCTACTCATGGTTGAGAACCCTCGACCCGGCAACTGCAGGACCCTATGCATGGTTCCCTTGCATGTTCCTCGCCGGAGCACAGGAATTCAACGATGGTGTTGCCGGTCCTGAATCTGTCGGAATCCGCGCCCTCGACGACCATACCTTCCAGATGGACCTCATCGGCCCCCTTCCATACGCCCTTGACGCACTTGCACACTACTCGTTTGCAATCGTCCCCAGGCACGCCATCGAAAAATATGGTAGTGCATGGACCGATCCTGCTGTCTTTGTCGGTAACGGACCCTTCAATCTGAGCGAACGTGTCGCCCAGTCCTCCATCACTGCTGTTAAGAATGACAAGTACTGGGACAAGGACAATGTGGCCTTGGGCAAGGTGATCTTCTACTCATCCGACAGTGATGCCACCAACTACACCATGTACCTCAACGGCGAAGTTGACTGGGCGACCAACGTACCACCAGATCAGGTGGCAGGGGCTCAGATGCGTGATGATTTCCAGATCGCACCACAGCTTGCCACCTACTACTATGTCTTCCAGACCCAGAAGGCTCCGGTCAACAACGTACTGGTAAGAAAGGCTCTCTCCCTCGCAGTCGACCGTACGGCTCTCGTTGAAGATGTCCTCAGGTTTGTACAGATTCCTGCATGGGGAATAGTTCCGCCGATGGAAGGCTATGAGGCCCTTGGGTTCCCCTATGACGATCATGACGATGCAGTTGATGAAGCTCGGACGTTGCTCGCAGAGGCCGGGTATCCGGCTGGCAGAGGCTTCCCGACCATCAGCATCCTGTACAACACCAATGAAGGGCACAAGCAGATCGGACAGTTCATTCAGCGGCAGTGGAGGAGCAACTTAGGCATCCAGGCAAAGCTGATGAACCAGGAGTGGCAGACCTATCTTTCGAACAGAAACCAGGGGAACTTCACCGTCGCCCGGGCCGGTTGGGTAGGGGACTATCCTGACCCCAACACCTTCCTGGACATGTTCCTTACCGGTGGCGGCATGAACGGCGGTCAGTATTCCAACGAGGTCTATGACCTCCTGGTAAACGAGTCTGCGAGAATGGAAGCCGGATCCGACCGCATGAGCGTCCTCAAGACGGCAGAAATCATCATGATCGACCAGGATCAGGCTCTCATGCCCCTCTACCACTATGTTACAGTGAACATGGTGGATACTGACACATGGGGCGGGTGGCATACTAATGTTATGGACTGCCATCCTCCCAAGGCGATCTATCGCAAGTGGTGCCTGGAGAAATGAGAAGCCCAAGGATACGGTCTTCGGGCTTCCTGGTGGTGTTGCCACCCACTGCACAGGGGATGTGTTCCTACAGCTCCAACAGCTTCCTTGCCATGGTCTCAGCCATGAACTCCAGGCTGAGGTTCTCCCTGCGGAAGGTGGTCTGCTTCTTGATGTGTTTGGCCAAGGTGTCGGGAACCTCCAGCTCCTCCTTCCACCGTGAAGGTATCCCCTCGTCCCCATAGAAGGCTCCTGCCAGGGCGCCGTACACAGAAGCGTTGGCATTGGCAGAGCCCCCCTTCATCACCACAACTCCCATCCCCTCTTCAAAGCTGTTGGTATGGAGGAAGGCATACAAGGCGAGCTCAAGGGTGAACAGGGCTGTGTCCTGCTTGCCGGCAGGGGGAGTCTTTCCGTCCATAGCCCTCTGGATGGCCTGCTGCACCTCTTCTTCGATGCCAAACTTCTTGCACGTTGCCAGCAGGTAGCTAGCCAGCCTGAAGCAGTGGTCCACACCCCTGATGGCCTCGGCAATGGCCCAGGAGAGGACCTTGTTGAGGTCAATGCACTGCTGGCTGAGGTTGGTCAGCATGCACTCCGCCTCCGCCCTTAATGCCACCACCTTTTCGCTTTTGTTTGCTCCTGCCACCCCTATGGGGGCGACTCGCATCAAGGCGTAGTTGTTCTCGCTCTTGATGAGGGGCGTTCCTTCGAACATCTCAGCAAGGGAGGGGCGGACCAGGGTGGGCTCGAGCTTGATCCATTTGCGATACGATGCAAGGGTATGGTCGGCATCATAGCTTTCCAAGGCGATGATGCTCTGGGCAAGCAGGATGCCAAGCACACTGCATTCGGTTATCTCACCGCTCTCACCCAACTCCCTTTCCAAGGTATACAGCTCCCCTATGCCTTGGGGGAACTCCTCAAGGAGGGCATCTTCCTCTTTTCCTTCTGCCTGGATGCCCAGGGCATCCCCTACGAACATCCCCAAAAGGGCTCCAGTCGCTCTATTGATAGCTTCCATTATTATCTCTCTTTCTTTGTCTTGTAGCATAGAGCAAAGGGAAAACAATGGCGAGCCCTCTTCTTGAGAAAAGGACTCGCCACCACGTGTTGATCGCACCACACTGCCATAGTGCGTCATTGCCTGGTCTTTCGTTGTTCCACGCTGAGTTCTGCCTGCATCCTCTTCAGGTCTTCAGGGATGTCGATGTTCTGTGGACAGAGAGGGACGCACTGGCCGCACTCGGTGCAAACCGGGGGCCTTATCCCGTTTTTGTCCTCTTTCTCCCACTCGGTTTTGACCATGTCGTAGTTCTGGAACATGCGATAGCGGTTCCACAAGGCGAAGTTGCCAGGGATGTCGACACCAAAGGGACAGGGCATGCAGTATTTGCACCCTGTGCACCCGTTGCCGACCCTCCCTCGCATGGTGTCCCCGATCTCATCCAAGACCACATACTCCTTCTCCTCAAGCTTCTCGAACCCAGCAAAGGTCCTGAGGTTGTCAGATACCTGTTCAATGGTGGACATGCCGCTTAGGATGACCTTCACATAGGGGTGGCTTCCCACCCAGCGCATGGCAAAGGAGGCGGGTGTTGCCTTTGCATCGAGGTCGTTGAGGTGGTGCTGCAGATCAGGGGGAAGGGAAGCAAGGGCCCCGCCCTTGACCGGTTCCATGACAATGACAGGGATGCCCAGCTTCTCAGAAAGCAGATACCCCTTGGTACCGGCCTGCTCCTCGGTGTCGAGGTAGTTGTACTGTATCTGACAGAAGTCCCACCCGTTGCTGGTGATGATCCGTTCGAAGTCCTCATAGATTCCATGGAATGAGAACCCTATCTGGCGGATCTTCCCTTCGCTTTTGAGCTGTTCAAGGAAGGGCAGTATGCCAAGGCTCACCATCCGGTCATAACTCTCACCGTCTATGGAGTGCAGCAGATAGAAGTCCACATGATTCATCTCCAGGCGGATGAGCTGCTCTGCGAATATCCTTTTGGCATCATCAAGGGATTGTACCTGCCAACAGGGAAGCTTTGTCGCAAGAAAAAAAGATTTCCTGGGATACTTCTTCAGGACTTTCCCCACAAAAGCTTCGCTTTTTCCCCCGTGATAGGGGTAGGCCGTATCGATGTAGTTCACTCCGTTCCTGATGGCGAGGTCCATCATCTCCTCAGCCTTGCCTTCATCTATGGTCCCTTCCTGTGTAAGGGGAAGTCGCATCGCACCAAAGCCCAACAGTGATGTGGTGATGCCTGTTTCTTCAAATGTTCTTGTTTCCATATCATGAGCTCCTTGGGGAAAGTACCTTCTTCAACCATACCACAGAAAAACTAGGGACGTAAACGCATGAATTCCTCATTTTCCCCTTTTCCGCGTCACTTCTCTCTGCTATAGTTTGGCCATGAAAGTATCGGAAAAGATTGTCAATGCAGCATTGAGAGCGTTCTTCAGGATAACGTGTCGCATAAACCTCGAGGAATTGGAGAAAATACCGCAGGAAGGACCGCTTCTTATGCTGGTAAACCATACCTATGTCCTAGACGGACCCATGCTCTATGTGTTCCTGCAACCGAGGAACCTGCTTGCCATGGCCAAGAAGGAGTTGTGGGACAACAAATTTCTCGGCTGGGTGATGGATTCCTGGAGAAGCATACCCGTGGATCGAGAGAACATGGGACGAGAAACCATGGATGCATGCCTCTTGGCCCTTGAGAGCAGCGAGATCCTTGCCATGGCCCCAGAGGGGACCCGTAGCCGGGATGAGAAGCTGCAGCAGGGCAAGGCTGGCATAGCCTTCATCGCACACAAGAAGGACGCCCCCATGCTCCCTGTGGTGATCATGGGCTTCTCCAGGTTCTCCCACAACCTCAAGCGCCTGAGGCGCACACCCATCACCATAGCGGTGGGCGAGCCCTTTGAGATCATCAAAAAGGGCGGACGCATGGATGGGGCCACCCGCGAGGCTCTCATCGATGAGATCATGCTCAGGATGGCGGCCCTCATGCCCAATGAGAAACGAGGCTACTATCAGCATAGAAGCCTCGAGTACTCGCTGACAAGGGTCATCGAAAAGTCTTGAGCCTTGTCTCCCTGTATGGTGTCTGCAGTGAATCCTGCCTTACTGTGAGGCAGGATTCTCCATTGTACCCATAAACAGGGGAATTCTTGCTTCCCTGTCGATGATGGCATAGAAGAAGGGGCGATTGAAATGCAGTTCCAGCTCCTCCCTCATGGGCATGCTGGTCATCTTTATCATGACCGAGGTGACCGCTGCTGCCTCCGAACCCTTCTCATCAACCCGGATGAAGGTCTTGTGCAATACATCCTCGATGACCAGTGCCTTGCTGCGGTTCTCTGTCATGCGCGAGAAATCAGCCTTTGACCCGTCAAAGGGATCGGCCATGCCCAGCGTCTTCAGCTCCTTGGCCAGAGAGTCCTTGTATGAGAGCTCAAACTTGGGAAAGGAGAGCTCCATGCGCGTCATCTCCATACTGTCTGCGGAGGTGAACAATCTCTGCGTGAAGGAACCCTCACTCTTTTGTGCGGCAAGCCAGGAACTCAGGTCAGAAGAGTGGGGGGGGAGGATGGCCACCAGGGCAAACCTCTCGTTGGTGTAGGGCATCATCAGCATCTGGGCATCGAGTGCCTCTGCATAGGGAAAGCTTGCACTCTGATGCATGAAGGGTGTCTCTACCGTACTCCCTTTCAGGAAGAAATCCTTGGGATAGGTGCCCTCCTTGGTAAAGGGTGTCATCCAATCCCCCTTGAAGTAGACGGCGTTGACCAGGTACATCAGGGCATAGGGGTCCAAGGAATCAAGGATTGAGGGTATGGTACCCCGCGTGGCTTCACTGACCCAGGAGTTGATAGTTTTCAGGGAGCTTCGTGCTGAGAAGTCCAAGGACTTCGCTGTTGCCTGATAGGCACCCTTTGTCTTGGTGAGAAAAGCCTGGTCAAAGAGGATGTCCTTGTTCAGCCAGAGGCTGTTGGCTATGCTCAGCTGCACATCCTTGAGCCCTTGTACGCCCGTCAGGTAGCGGGTGTTGGCAGCATTGAACTGCTCCAAGGTACCCTGCTTTGCAACCAGCACATCGAGCATGGAGGAGAGGGTCGACCCGTCGGCTCCATTGGCGGTCATCCCCATGGCGAGCAGGACCGAAAGGGGGGAGAGCATGGCGTTCTTTTCATTGAATCCCTCGACAAAGAACAGCTGGTCGGAGAAGGATTGCACCGAGCGGGTAAAGAACTGCTGATCAGTTTCAGCTGGTTGTCCTGTTGGTTCAGGGGTTGTCGGCTCCTTGAGTCCGGCGCAGCCAAGCATTGTGGTGATGAGCAAAACAAGGACAGTGACGCTATATCGTTTCATAAGGCCTCCAGAAAAAAGTTTGCGTACAGATATACAACACCGCTTCTGCTCTGGGGGTTTCATCCTGCAAGCATAAAACTCAAAGGAATGGTAAAGATTCCCAGGATGGTGGAGAGAATGACCATGGTGCTTCCAAAATCCGAGGGAACACCATACCTGATGGGAAGCACCGAGGAGAATACTGCCGAGGGGAGTGTCGATGCCACCAGAACGACGCTTCTGCCCATACCTGTAATGCCAAACAGGTGGGTTGCCAGGAGGGCGAACAGGAACCCTCCTACAAACCTGATGATCAGCCCCCCTGCTATATGGCGGTCTAGGTGCCATTTGATGTTTTTCAGGGAGACTCCCAGGATAAAGGCGGCCAAGGGGGGGGCAGCCCCTCCTGCAAACTCACAGGTGGTGACAAGGGCAGGGGGGATGACAAGGCCTGTGATGCGAAAGAAGAACCCTGCAAAGATGGCCCACAGGATGGGGGAGCGTACAATGCTTCCCAGCGACTTCCTGGTCAGGCCTCCTGTGATGATGAGGATGCCCAGGGTGAAGATGAAGATGGTCTGTATCTGGTCGTATATGACAATGAGGTTCATCGCAGGCTTGCCGCCCCAGAGTTGCATCAGGGGGATGCCCAGAAATCCTGAGTTCATGAATATCAGCGAGGGCATGAAGGCGCGCTTGTCCAGTTTGAAAAGTGTTGCATACAGGAATGAGGAGAGGGCCAGGAGGGCCACGACCAAGGTGGTCGCCCCTGCAAGGTCCATCACCAGCGATGCGTGTATATCGCTCTTGTAGAGGGAGATGAAGATGAGGGCGGGCATGAACAGGTCGGAGATGATCACCACCAGCGTGTCCTGATTGATAATGTGGTGCTTTGCAAATATATATCCGCCCAACGCAAGGACCAGAATGGGCAACATCTGCACAAATGAGGAGAGTATCATGGTGGAGACTATAGGAAATGTTTAAACATAAAGCAAGCTGGATCTCCCCCAGGAAGATGAAAGCTACACCATTGGACACTTGTCTATTGTTCAAAACCCAATGCTAAGCCGATATATATCAGAAACATGGCCAATCTTTCCTCTATCCAGCTGTCACCAGGCGTATTTCTGTTCTATACTCTTAGCAGTAAGCACTGACTTGCACAGGAAGGGGGCTCTTTCAAGATATGACCCAAGATACAGCAGACTCATTGCTTGGGGAAACCAAGATTGGCAGGCTTCACAATAAGCGAATATTCATCATTAACCTGTTGCTTGTAGGGATTGTAGTCTTTTCCTTTGCTGTATTTGCCTACTTCTTTTTCAACAGGCAGGTCAACCTTCTGCTCAAGCAGCAAGGCTCGTTCTATTTGCAGGAGGTGGCAACCAAAAGTGCCGAACGCCTCAAGGCGAAGTTGGAAGGTGACCTCGCCATGCTCAAGGGCATAGCCCTTACCCTCGGGGGGCTTGAAGAGCTCGACCATGAGTACTGGCTCGATGAGCTCACCCATGACGAGCTGTTGGGGGATATGCAGGGCTTCGGGTTTATTCTTCCCGATGGGAAGGCATATGCCAAGCAGTTCTCAGGCCTTGATGTCTCTGAGCGGTCCTACTTCCGATCAGCCATGCAGGGGAACTCTGTCATATCGGATGTCTTCATCGACAAGGTGTATTCCAAGCCTGTGCTCTTCTATGTCGAGCCCATCTTCCAAAAGGGCGTGGTGGTCGCAGCGGTTGTGTTTGGCATCATGACAGAGGAGTTTGAGAAATACCTGCTCATGCCCGCATTTGCTGGGGAAGGCACCATACACCTGGTGAGCACCACCGGCTCGATTATCCTGAAGCTTGGCCGGGCCAGTATCCCTAAAAGACTCTCTTTGGCCAGCTTGCAAGAGGATTTTGCTGCAGGAAGAAGTGGCATCATTCGTCTGGAGGGCGATAACCCCCGCACTCTGGCCTATGCGCCGGTCGGGGTGAAGGGGTGGAGCCTGCTGTTGGAAGTCCCCAACTCATTCCTGTTGAAGACCAGGAAGCAGACTGCGCTGTACGCCTTGGTTATGACGCTCCTGTTTGGCCTGCTGATGCTCATCTTCCCCTATAATGCGCTGTTCAGACGCCGCAGGCACGAGACTGCCCTGCTAAAAGTCGCCTATATTGACCCTTTGACAGGGATTGCCAACAGATCACTGTTTGTCGAGCTTGCTGAACGCCTCCTGGAGAAGGAAGGCCCGAACTATGCATGCATCGTGCTGAACATCCGCCGATTCAAACTTATCAACGACCTGTTTGGCTACACCTATGGAGATGCCCTGCTCAAGGAGATCGCCTCGATGCTACCCGCCTTCTGCAGGGGGAAAGAGCTGTATGGCAGAAGAGGTGGGGACAGGTTCCTGCTGTTATTGGAGCAGGAGGGGGCTGAAGATCGCGCGCGCACCATACTTGCAGCGATGAACCAGATCATTCTGCCCGACACGGCCAGGTTCAAGCTGGAGATTGTAGGGGGAGTCTTTTTTCTTCATAAACCCCTTCCTATGAATATCTGCATCGACAGGGCATCCCTTGCCATTGACCAGCTTGCACACGACCATTCCAAGAGCTATCTGGTGTATGACGAGACGATACGGGAGCAACTCCTTGATGAGAGTGAACTGATCAGGGATTTCCCTGAAGCGTTGCACTCTGGCCAGTTCTATGCTTTGCTCCAGCCGAAGTTCAATATGAAGACAGGGGAGGTTGTCGGCTCCGAGGCTCTGGTCCGATGGAACCATCCCACCAAAGGATTTCTCTCCCCCCTTCAGTTCATCCCCGTATTCGAAGAGAACAACCTCATTACCCAACTGGATATGTTTGTCCTCAAGGAGGTCTGTACGAAGCTTCGCCAGTGGCAGGATGAGGGGTTGGAACCCCTTCCCGTCTCGGTCAACCAGTCACGGGCCCATCTGGACAACCCCTTCTACATACCAGAGCTTCTGCAGGTGGTCGGCCAGTTCGGCCTTGAGCCCAGCCTCTTGGAGTTTGAGATGACCGAGAGCATATTCCTTGAGAACCTGGACCATCTCAAGGTAGTGGTCGCATCGCTGCGTAACGAGGGCTTCAAGGTGTCCATCGATGATTTTGGTTCGGGATACTCATCGTTGAGCATTCTTAAGAACATCACCGTGGACTATCTCAAGCTTGACCGTGAGTTCCTCATGGAGGCCGAAGACGATGGCCGTAGCCAGAAGGTCATCCGCAGTGTCATCCAGATGGCACATGACCTGGGGATCCTCATTGTAGCCGAAGGGGTGGAGACCAAGGCTCAGGCGGATATGCTGGTGGGGATGGATTGCCTGATCGCCCAGGGCTACTATTATGAGAGGCCCATCACCATGGATGCGTTTGAGAAGCTTCTGAAAAACCCCCCAGGAAAGCCTGAACCCTTGTGATCACAGGACAACCCCTTATGCTATACTCCCTCCATGATAGATGACGCTACACGAGAACGAATCTCCAAGACAATGCCCATGCTTGCAGAGAACCAGAGGCGCAAGTATCTGGGCATCGAGGCGTTGGCCTTGGGGTATGGTGGGGTCAAGGCCCTCAGCGAGCTTACCGCTCAACCATTGCCCTTGGCATAAAGGAAGCTCTTGTTGCCCCCTCAGATCCCAAGGCAAGATCCTCCTCACCCGACCTTGATCGCATCCGGACCAAGGACGCAGGAAGAAAAAAGGTCACCGAGAGCAGTGCCGGCATAGCTGAGGCCCTTGAGACTCTCCTTTCAGGATCTGGTTCCGACCCCCTATGCTGGACGACTAAGAGCCTCAGGACATTTCAGAAAGAGCTTGAAGGAGTGGGCCACCGGATAAGCCACGTGACAGTTGGGGAGCTTTTGGAAGAGATGCGCTACACCCCCAGGTCCCCAGGAAACATCCCTATGGATAGGGATCAGCAGTTCATCCATATCAATGCCAAGGCGAGGGCGCACCTGCAAGCGGGAAAACCTGTCATCCACGTTGAGGCAAGAGGACAGGTGTCCGACGGACAAGGAGGCAGCTATCCAGAGATGGAGGGGGGCATCACCGACGCACGTGCTGCATTCGCAGTGCAGAGCATCTGCTGCTGGTGGGTTGGGATGGGCTTTCGCGATGGAACAGGGTCGGGCACCGCCTGGCAAGTCACCTGTGCAAGAACCAGGGCGGTCTTCCCTTGGTGGCGCTCGAGGTGGCCATCACCTTGGTGGCTCTTCCTCCAAACAGCGACAAAATAGGGGATACCGTATCACCAACGCCCCAGCTGGAGCTTTGCAGGAGCTATGGAACTATAGCGTTGCCGAAAGGGCCTGGCAGAGGTAGCTTGCCCGCATGGGCCTGAATCCCTCCTGAGCACCCTTTTCCCATGAGAACAGGAATTACTGCCCATACAGTGGCAAACATTGTCTGAGAGGGAGGGTTTTCCTTTCATTGGGAAAAAAACTCATCTATACTGTCATCAAGCATCGTTTTTGATAAGAAACATAATGACCATCCAATGTGAGGGAGGGCCAATGTGAGCAATGACACAGATAGTGATAAGATTCTTTGGGCGACCAAGGGTCGGGAAATCCAAAGGAATCGGGCGCATATCCTACGTATGCTCCTGGTGGGTCTTGTCGTATTCTTGCTTATAGTGGCTACCTTCTTCTTTTTTTATACCCAGGTGAATCAGCTGTTGCAGAAACAGAGCTCATTCTACCTGCAGGAGATTACCGAGAAAAGCGCCGAACGGCTAAAGGAGAAAATTGATGGGGACCTGAAGATGCTTGCGGCCCTCGCCCTCTTTTTGGGGGGGCTTGATGAGCTGGACATAGAGCACTGGCTATCCATCACGCAGGATGATCCCCTGTTCTCAGAATTCCAACGGTTCGGATTCCTCCTTCCCAACGGCATGATCTATACCTCAGAGGTCCAGGATGTCGATTTTTCCTTCCGGCAGTACTTTCAGGCAGTCATGCAGGGAGAGACGATCATCAGCGAAGTCTTCATCGACCAGGTACATCAGCAATCGACCCTGGCCTACGGTGTTCCCATCATACAAGACGGCACCGTTGTTGGGGCGATAGGAGTCGGCATCGTCATCCAGGAGTATGAGCAGTTCCTGGAACTTCCTTCCTTTGCAGGGGAGGGGACCATGCACCTCCTCGATAGCAGTGGAACCATCATCCTCAAGTTTGGGAAGGCAGGCATCCCGACAAGGCTCTCCCTGGACAGGTTGCGCACCGAGTTCAAAGCGGGTGAAAGCGGCATTATCCGCCTTGAGGGCCAAGGCAACCCCCGACTCCTGGCCTACGCCCCTGTAGGGGTCAAGGACTGGATGCTGCTTTTGGAGATCCCCAATACGTTCCTGCTCAAGACGCAACAACAAACCAGGATGTACGCCCTGCTGATGACCGTCATCTATGGGATGCTGATGCTCTTCTTCCCCTATTACATCCTGTTCAGACGAAGAAGGTATGACCTTTCGCTGCTGAGGCTTGCCTATTTTGATGAGATGACCGGAATAGGCAACCATACCCTCTTTGTCGAGAGTGCCGAGCGCCTTTTGGAGGTCAAAGGGGTGCACTATGCCTGTGTTGTCCTGAACATCCGCCGCTTCAAGCTCATCAACGACCTGTTCGGCTACTCCTATGGGGACTCCCTGCTGCGCAAGATTGCCTCGATGCTCCCGCCTGTTTGTGCTAAGGATGAGTTGTTTGCCCGAAAGGAGGGTGATAGGTTCATGCTGTTCCTGAAGCAGGAGAGGGCTGAAGAGCGAGTGAGGGAGGTGCTAGCAGAAATGAACCAGATAGCCTTGCCCGACACGGCGCGCTTTAAGCTGGAGGTGGTGGGAGGGATCTTCTTCCTACAAAAGCCCCTGGCCATAGACATCTGCATCGATAGGGCCTCCCTTGCCCTGGACCATCTGAAGGATGACCACAGCAGAAGCTATATGGTGTACAACGAGGCCATACGCGAGCAGCTGCTCGGCGAGAGCGAACTGATCAAGGATTTTCAGGAAGCTTTGGACAGAAGGCAGTTCTTTGTGCTGCTCCAGCCCAAGTACTACCTGGATACCGAGGACGTCATGGGGGCGGAGGCTCTGGTCCGGTGGAACCACCCTACCAAGGGTCTGCTCCCACCTGTGCAGTTCATCCCCGTATTTGAAGAGAACAACCTCATCACAGAGCTGGATATGTTTGTCCTGCGCGAGGTCTGCTCGAAGCTTCGCCAGTGGAAGGATGAGGGGTTTGTTCCCCTTCCCATCTCGGTGAACCAGTCGCGCGCTCACCTTGAAAACCCCACCTACGTCACTGACCTCGTCCGTACAGTCGAGCAGTTCAGCTTGGAGCACACCCTCCTGGAGTTTGAGATGACCGAAAGCTTTTTCCTGGACAACCTTGCTCACTTCAAGGCAGTGGTTTCCGATCTTCGCCGTGAAGGCTTCGCAGTCTCCATCGATGATTTTGGTTCGGGGTACTCCTCGCTGAACATGCTCAAGAACATCAGCTTCGATTTCCTGAAGCTGGACCGCGGGTTCCTGATGGAGGCCGAGGACGATCATCGCAGCCAGATGGTGATCCAAAGTGTCATCCAGATGGCGCAAAAGCTAGGCATCAGCATCGTTGCCGAGGGGGTTGAGACCAAGGCGCAGGTAGAGATGCTCAGGGCCATGGAGTGTACGATAGCCCAGGGCTACTACTACCAGAGGCCCATCCCCATGGATGCGTATGAGAAGCTCCTCAAGAGGGTGCCATAGGGGTGCTTCAATCCTTTTTCATCACAAAGGAGAAGGCTTCGGAGCTTTTGTCCCAGGAGAGCGACTCGATCCCGTTGCGGATGGTGCCCACAAAGGGTTGTGCTCTCTCGCTCCTCTGTACTGTCACGACCCCACCATCCTCAAAGGTGATGAGCCCGCTATGTACAGCGGCCATCCCTATGGTGGACTTTTCTGCATAGATGCCGGTTCCCCACACCCCCCCTTCAGCCGATCCCCCAGAGGGGAAGATCAGGCTTACCTGTTCTCCCACCTCATCTGGCAGGGCAAAGCCCTTCATCGCCCACATATCGAGCCTCTCCTCCCTGGGAAGGGTGGTGCTGACTCCCAAGGCGAGGGAGCTGCCTCCAGAGCCGAATCCAAATCCCAAGCCCAAGGAGGTGGTGCAACCCGTCGCAAGGACAACAAGCAGCAGAATAGTGACTATCATCACCTTATAAGGTGTATGTGTATGTTTCATAGGTTTTTCCTTCCTTCCTCCCCAGTATACCAAGGATAAGGGAAGATTTATATCCTACTGGTTTGCTTTACCCTGGGAGGAGCTGCAGTCGCTTTCATTGGCAAATGCGGCTGAGCATGTACAGCAGGGGAGCAGCACAGAGTGCACAAGCGCTGAATGGAAGCAGGGCAATGATAGAACGGAGCTGCAAGCGATGCTTCATGCCAACCCTCTTGTCTTTTCACAGAAAGAGCCGATGGAAGGGCATGGGGCCGGCCCATATCCTCCTTGTTCCAAGAAAAGCGCTCTATTTTTATCCAGCCTTGGTATATACTGGGCTAAGTGCCAAACACGGTTAGTATGAAGCCACTGCATGAGGGAGTCAGCCATGAGCCTGCAACAAAATTACAATTCACGTACTCTCCGCCTCATTGAGTACCTCGGTCTGCTTATCGCCAAACAGGCAGGGAAGGCTGAATTCCATCTCTATGAGGGTGATCTGCGCAGCACAAACCCCTTTGAGGTAAACGAAGCCCTGGACGCCGTACTGAGCGCCAGTGATGATGTGGAGAGCCTTGCTGAACCTGTCGCCCGGTTCATCCGCGCTGTCAGCAAGGCCTTGGATGCGTATCCGGAACCACTCTACCCAAAGGGCCATCTGCTCGCTGAGCTGGAGTCTGAGAATGCTGCTCTGGAGAGGTTTTCCGCAAGGATGCAGCAGCTCTCCCTACAGGTACGAAAGGAGGAAGGTTCATCAAGGCAGAACCTTGCGGCCTTGAAGGACCTTGTCGCCTCCACCGACCTGCTGGGTTCGCACTATGTCAGGCTGCAAAACGAGCTGTTTCCGCTCTTCGAGAAAACACAGGCACACCACAGCTGTGTGAAGCTGATGTGGGCCCTGCAGGACAGGACCCTGGCCCTGAAAAAAGAGGTGCTCGCCGATCATGCTCTGCTTGCACTGTTCTGGAAGGTCTTCGGGCAGTTCTTCTTCCTTGTGCAGACCCTGCTCTACCGTGAAAGGCAGATCCTTTTTCCTGTGGCCTATCAGAGCATGGTAGAAGCCGAAGAACGTTCCGTTCCTTCCATGATCGACAAAAAGGAGTTGGCAAAACACCTGTTTGTCTCCCCCACAGGCTCGCTCGATTTTGTCGTGCTGGAGCAGATCTTCAAGCTGTTGCCCCTGGATGTCGCTTTCATAGACAGTGAGGATCGCGTGGCGTTCTACTCCGATCCTCCCCATAGGATATTTCCGCGCTCCCCTCACGTGATAGGGCGCCTGGTACAGAACTGCCACCCTCCGAAGAGCGTGGGTACCGTAGAGAAAATCCTCACCTCCTTCAGGGAAGGAGGTGAGGATTGTGCGGAGTTCTATCTGAGTGTCGGGGGAAGGTTCGTCCACATCGAGTACTTTGCAGTACGCTCAGCGGATGGCTCCTACCTGGGGACCTTGGAGGTCACCCAGGATGCGTCCCATCTCAGAGCGCTGGAGGGGGAGAAGCGATTGCTTTAGGTGGCTGCATAGCGGTGATGTGCTCCTTGAGCAGGTCCGCCAGGGGATTGCTCTCCATATGCAGGACCTCCATCTCCCTGACAGCATTCTCCGGGCTGTCCGAGGCATGGGCGGCGTTGACTCGGATGTTCGTGCCAAACTCGCGCCTGATGGTCCCAGCCGGTGCCTTCTCGGGATTGGTGGGGCCGAGGACCTTGCGGATCTCCTCAACTGCATTGATCCCTTCGTAGACGAGGACCATGGACTGTACAAGCCCTGCCTTTTCCAGGTTCTTCGCCTCGCAGGTGCTGGGCTTTATGCCTGACATGAACTCGACGATGGTCTCGAACTGCTCCTCGGAGTACATGTCACCGAAGCTTTCGGTCAGGATGTCCTGGAGCTGGTCCGGAAGCAGGATGTTGAAGTCCCTTTCAAGGAGTTCGCGGGCCTGCATGCCGTATACCGGTGCAAGCCTCTTCTTGAGGCCGTCCTTGATGGGGCCGTAGAACTGCAGGGCCTGGGCAACGGACATCCTGAGCACCTTCATGCCTATGATGCGCAGTCCTGTCCTGGAGAACATGTCGATGATCATGCCGGGGCGCGAGGAAGCGTACTTCCAGTTGTCCGGCTTGATGATGACCAGCGTTCTCTCGGTGCTGTCATTTTTGTGTCTGGTCTCAATGATGTTCTTCTGCCCGGGAAGCCAGGAGGCGAACAGCGAGAGCGTGGTGTCTGCTTCGCCTTGGGTCAGGGCGGTGAGGACTGCCGGCTCAAAGTAGGATACGGTGGTCTTCTGCTCATTGGTGAAGATCAGGTCGGCATAGGTGTCACGGATCGACTGGCCTGTGACCATCTCAACGGCACTGTAGTCGGGCTGGAACGCCCCACATACCTGGGCGAGTTCGGTACAGGGATCCTCGCCGCGGAATACCAGCAGCAGCGATCGATGGCGGTACCCGCCTGATGGTGCGAGATTTTGTTCAACATAATCACCGAGGATGACAGAGGCGATGAAGCTCTCTGCCTTCTCCCGCGTGCGGATTATCGAAGCATAATCTTGAGCTATCTTCAGATCCATGGCGATCATCTGAGCGCCAACAAGTTCCAACGATATGCGTGATAAGAGTCTGGACAAGACCCCCCCCGTGCGACTTTTCGCTACAGTATATGGGGTCACCAGAACATATGATAAGGACTGTCCCATGAGCAGCCTCCTTCTAAGATGTCTGTATGCACAATCCTACAAGGGGTTGGCTCCATTTGTCCATCATAGATTAACGAAAAAAAGCTTAAACAACAGCAATTTGACAGGATTTCATAGCAATAAGCGATGCATCGTGGTTAGTAGGGGTAGTACCCGCACAACAGGTGCTGTCAACGCTGATGGAGAGTTCAGGACGGAATGCCTTCAGGAGCAGGGCATTGGAGATGACGCAGATGTCGGTGCAGACACCCACAAGCTCGACGCACGTGATGTCCTGCCTCCCTTGCAGGGCCTGGGCCATCTGTACCGACCCGAAGGTTGGCTTTTCGAAGAGTGTTCCCCGCAGGGCTAACTCCTGGAGCTCCTCGATCAGGGCATGGCCCTCTGTGCCCTTGATGCAGTGCTCCACAGGCAGGCTTCTGCCCTCAGCACTCTCCAGGTAATCCTCTCCATGCGTATCGAGGGTGAACCAGAGCTCACCCTCGTGGGAGGCAACCTTTTCCCGGGTCCTGGCGACGATCGCCCGGGCTTGCTCTGTTCCCAAGGGCCCGTAGACAAAATCCTGCTGCATATCGATGACGATGAGCAGTTTCTTAGAATGAGGTCTTCCACAATCCGTGGATTGAACAGTATGCATAGACATCTCCATGGTCCTTATCGGTATAGACTGCAGTGGCCATGCTGTTGCTCTTGATGTCGCTGCGCCTGACCGTCTGTTTTGTGACGAATACGATAAACTTTATATGATGGTCCTCTGACTGGGGATGGGGCTTGCTGCCCACATTCACATACAGAAGCCCGTCGCGGTGCTTGAGTTCAGGAATATGGTACTCAGAGCCTTCACCCTTTTCCCTGACCTTCATCCTCTCCATCGTCTGTCCGCAGCAAACCAGCGAGTGCCCGCCGTTTTCGACAAGCTCGACGATTGAGTGACAGACCGGACACCAGTAAAAGACAATATTTCTAGCCATAATGCCTCCTTGCATCTTAAACGTACCTCTCTTCGAGAGAATATCCAAGCGTTTCTGAGGGGATTTCCATTCTTTTCCACGAATCCTAGCTATGGGTAGAACAAATGCGAGGGTCTTGTTCCAATCGGAGATAGGGTCTTCACACCTCCTGGTTTGTATGGTAGGCTCGAATCTTGCACAACGCTTTTGGGGGAATGCGATGAATCTGACCTTGCAGGAAAAAGAACCTGCCTACCTGTATGATACGCCCTTGCTGCACCAGAGTTCCTTCTGGTCGCATGTGAAGGAAAAGCAAGGGTACCAGACCAAGGCCTTCGACATAAAAGTTCGCTCGTCTGACATATCGCCCGTAGAGGGATCGTCCTATCTGCTTGACGATGTACTGGTGCTTCTCAGCCCGATAAACCGCACACAGACCATCGGATATGTTCCCTACGGGCCCCTTCTCAAGCCAATGGAGGAGAAGATGGGTCCCTTCCTGGAGGACCTATCCCTGCAGTTGCAGGAGAAGTTGCCGGACTCCTGCATCCTGTTGCGCTATGACCTGCCCTGGCAACGCATCTGGGAGGATGAGGACCTCTCCTTGCATTCGCAGCAGCTGCGCTTGAACTGGGGGACCTCCTCGCACCAGATCCGCAAGGCATGTTCGGACCAGCTTCCCTGTGACACCATGTTTGTCGACCTGAGGGGAAGCGAAGAGGACCTGCTGGCGCGCATGCACCACAAGACCCGGTACAACATCCGCCTTGCCCAACGCAAGGGTGTGGAGGTACGCTCTGTCACCCACCAGGAGCTGCCGATCTTCTACTCCCTCTATACCGAGACGTGCCAGCGCAACAACATACAGCTGCATGCCCTCTCATTTTTTGAGTCGCTGTTTGTAGCGGAACTTGAGAAGCCGTACTTCTCCCTGCTGGTCGCCTATCTTGATGGGATACCCCTCTCCTCGATGTTCCTCACCCGCTCAGGGGACCGGGCGACCTATCTGTACGGGGCCTCCTCCTCCTTCAGGCGAAACAGCATGAGCACGTACGCCCTGCAGTGGAGCGCCATACAGGTCGCCCGCTCGTGGGGGTGCACCAAATACGACCTCTTCGGGGTCTCCCCAACCGAGGACAAGGACCATCCCATGAGCAGCCTGACCACCTTCAAGAAGGGTTTCGGTGGGGAGTTCTTCCATCGCATGGGGTGTTGGGATTTCCTCTATGACCAGAGCCAGGGTGAAGATCTCTACGCCTTTGAGATGACCACCAAAGGGTATCACTGCCGCTGAAACAGCAAGGCGACCTCCCCTCCGCAGATCATGCCAAGCGAGCCTGCCTTGGCACTGTCCAGCCCGTATTCGATGACGCTGTTGGCCATGGTGCCATCGGCGAGCATCAAGCGGGCATGCTCTATCGTGTTGGCCTCCACCAGGCCCCCTCCGACGGTCCCTTGGGTGGTCCCGTCGCTGAAGATTGCCATCTGAAAGCCAATGTCACAGGGGGCAGAGCCGCTTTTTCCCACCACCCTGGCAAGAATATAGCCATCCCTTTCAGAAAGGAGTCTCAAGAGCTTGGGGTCGAGTCGCACAGAGTGGGTTTGTTTTCGGTATACGCTGATGATCTGGGCCATGATGCTTATCGCTATCTCCTCAGCTGTGACCGCCCCGATAGCCAACCCTATGGGGGTGTAGACCCCTGCAAGCGTCTTTTCGCTGATGCCTTTCTTTCTCAGGTTGTCCAGTGTGATGGCCACCTTGTGCCTGCTGCCTATCATGCCGATATAGGAGTGGGGGAGAGCCAAGCACTGTTCAAGGCACTGCTGGTCAAAGCTGTGTCCACGCGTGATGATGACAAAGTAGGGCTTGATCCAGGATTGCCTCTCGTCCAGTGTCTCTCCAAAGGGGGCGCAATGGAGCGCAGCCTCTGGATAGAGCTCCCTATTGCAGAACTCCACCCTCTCGTCAAGGATGGAGATCTCCATCTCAAGGGTGGTCGCAAGGGCGTAGAGCGCCTTGGCCACATGCCCTCCACCGCAGAGCACCAGCTCCACCTTGGAGTCCAGCCTCTCGACAAGCAGGCCCTCCTCATTCCAGCAATGCTCTCCTCTTACACGGGACGCGATCATCTCATCCCCTGAGAAAAGCGCCTCATCCCCGATGCCCTCTCCTTGGAGGACGGTCTTTCGCACCACCGTCTCTCGCTTCAGCCTATCCAGCAGTGTCGTATAATAGTTGTTCATAAGGGCTCCTTTGATGAACATGTACAAAAAGGGAAATGCCTCTCAAGGAAAAATCTTCCAACATGCTATCGCTAGCAGCAACGTCACCGCTTTGCCAAAAAGCCGACCAACACCTCCAGAGCCGAACCCCCGATAGCCTTGGCCTTGTCGCTGACGGTGGTGTAGTCAGCATTGGCACCACGCGGGTCGATGTCTGCGATCTTGAAGCCCAGGGGGACAGTGAGGCCGTTGTTGAGCAGCCCGCGGATCATGCCGTCAAGGGTTGCAATGACAGGGGTCTGTCCTACGTGGGCGATGACCTCGCCTTGGGTCACCAGGGCACCTATCGCAAGGTCACTTGAGAACACCCCCTCAGAGGGGCTGTGGATGACCCGCTCGTGCCCGAAGCCTGCGATGATGCCCGGAATGCCTGTATTGGCTATCGCCTCTCCCTCCCGGATGACCCTGCCCAGGGAGTGGCCGCGTTTGGTCTCGATGACAACGTGGCAATCCTTGCCGGCTGTGAAGCCGGGGCCCAGCGCTATGACCAGCGGGGCGTCGGCTATGGTGGTGCCCAGGTTCTTCTTTGCCAGGATGGCATCGACTATGCACACCGGCTTGAGCTTTTCCAGAGATAGGCCCTGGGGGTCGGCAAGCAGGGGGATGATGCCGCTTTGCATCACAGCCATCGCCATATCTGCATCGCTGCAACGCTTGGCCTCCATGCCCTCCACCTTGGCAGCACCTCCGAACATCGCCTGGGCAAAGCTGACGGTTGTACGGATCACCGTGGGCTTCTCTGTCTCGAGCACCACTACAGGAAAGCCTGCATTGACCAGGCGCATGATGACCCCTGTGGCGAGGTCCCCGCCGCCGCGTACTACAACAAGCCTCTTTTCCAGGTCGCGAAGGGCTTTGCCTGTGCGCCCGTTCTTCTCCTTCATGATCTGGGCAAGGGTGCTCAACGCTATTTCAGCGGGGGTCTCGGTGCCTATATCCAGCCCTATGGGGCAGAAGACCCTGTTTTTCTGTGCAGGGGGGACGCTTATTCGTTCAAAGAGCATCCTTGCCTTCAGATGCGATCCCAGGATGCCAATGTAGGGGGTGGCACTGCCCAACAGGAATTCCAAGGCATCCTGGTCAAAGGTATGCGAAGCAACCACGGTATAGGTGAACCTGTCGATGCTGACCTTCGCAAGGCCTTCAGCGATGGTGGGGGCGACCACTATCCCTTTTGCATAGGTGAACAGTTCTCCCGTGGCATAATCGATTCGAGTCTCCACCACTTGGAAGGCGTACCCAAGGCTATGGGCCAGGTTGGCTATGGCCTGGTTCACATGCCCGCCTCCTATGAGCAGCAAATTGGTCAGTGCAACCGGCAGGGTGAGGAAGTGCTCCCCCCCTGGTGTCTCTACTCGCTTGTCAAAGCCATCCTCAAGGCTTTGTCTGGCGTGTTCCTCTAGGGACGCATCGCTGCTGCCCACGCTCTCCAAGGTGGAGGAGAAGAGAAAGCGCGAACTTTTGCGCTCCAGGCTGAAGCCGAAGACAAAGGGGATGCTCCTGGCTTCCCACTCCCTGGCTACACCGAAGAAGGGAGGGCCTTGCTCTGTACGGACCACCTGGATGAACAACGTGACCTCCCCGGCCCCTTTCTTCGCCTCCTGGTCAACGGTGAAGGTTACACAGAAGTCCTCCTGACCCTCCCTGATGGCCCTGGAGGCCGCCTCGATGGCAAAGGCCTCCAAGGCCCCTCCCCCTATGGTTGAGGTGATGGCCCCTGCCTCCTCGACAAGCATGCTTCCGCGGTTTCTGGAAGCTGAGCCGGTGGTATTGAGGATGGAGACCAGAGCAAAGGGGGTGCAACTCGCTTCAAGCTCGCCTGCACGGTGGAATAGGGGTGTGTTCATGATGGGTTCCTATGGATGAGCTGGTCCTGGCGTATGTCGCCGAACCATATAGGGGAGAGGAGTGAGACAAGAGAGCAGAGCTTTCGGTAGCTTTCAACATCTTGCTCACTACTTTGGTTGCACAGCACAAGGGTTTTCCCCTGCGCCCGTTTCAGGACGCCTTCGCCATGTTCCAACAGCTTCCTGTAGAGGTCAAGGCTGATGCTCTCTTCAGGGAACTCGCTGCGATAGTGCTCGGATCCGAAGCAGTTCTCCCCAAAGGGTTCGCCTAGGAGGCTTAGGGAGAGGATGGCCAGGGTGGCGGTGACAAAAGGGGGCACCACAGGATCACAGTCAAGGTGCAGCTTGAGCCCTTTTCCCCTTGATCCGTCAGCTTCAAGGAGCAGCACATCATAGCGGTCGAGCAAGGCCTCTATGTTTTTTAGGGGAGGGGCGACTGCCTTGTATGTCCTGTGGGCATAGAAGACCCTTTCGCCTTGGCAAGGGTGGTAGGAGAGGGCCCTGTCGTCGAGGAAGTAGGTGTCGCACCCATACTCGCAATCCCTGGGAAGCAACAGCTTGGTGGTGGTGGAGAGCAGCACGCGCTTGCCCTTCTGGGCATAGTGGTTGGCAAGCGCTACCATGGCGGTGGTCTTCCCCCCGCTGCCGGTCAGGGCAATGCAGTGAGCGTGAGGAGCAAAATAGAGCCCAAGCTCTTCCAATAGTTGTTTCATAAGATAATGGTACCACCTCTGCTTTTGCCTTGCAAGAAGGATTTCTTATATAAGTAGGCAAACGAGCGTGGAGGTGTAGACTTATGCCATGAACAAGAAGAAGACACAAGAGTATGTAGGGGTCGACCTGGTCGGCAACCGGTATGTGATGTGCATCATGCGCCCTGACAAGAGCAGCCCTGTCTACAGCAGCGGTCGCAATGATACCGAAGGCGGGCAGCTGAAGTTCCTGAAGAAGCTGCATCAGGAGAGCGAGGTGCTCATAGCGGACTCACCCCTGGCCATTCGCGCCCTCCTGTTGTATGGGGAGGAGAGGGTGCACATAGCATCGATGGGCAGCCTCTGGTCCGCTTGGGAGCGGGCAGGGGTCAAGCGTGGTAACGCCATGGCGCGTTTTGCCGCCACCTACCTCATCGATGAGAGCTTGCCCCCGTTGAAGCTGACTCGCGAGCAGCTAGCACAGATCCATGCGGACCACGCCTTGGAGCTCGCTCAGATCAAGCGCATAGGCTCTGATGCCTCGCGCATCGGGGGGGCTGTGCTCAACGGGACGGCAACCAGCAGGGATTTCGACATAGCGGTGCGAAACGAGTACCAAAGTGGCATAAAGCCCTCCAGCGGAACTGTTGAGGAGGTGTTCATCCCTCTCTTTGATGAGGATGACGAATCCTTTCTTGCCCAGCTGTACAGGTCCTTGGAGAAGATCAGGTAGGGGAGTAAAGAAGGCAAGAATCAAGAAAGAATAAAAAATATAAAAGTAAGAAAGAATAAAAAATATAAAAGGAAAAAAAGTACCTGAAAAGACAAGATAAGGGACGCCAAAGCGTCCCTTATCCATTCGACCTGTGTTTGTCTTAGAGCGGCAGGGCTAGAATATCCTTCAGTCCGGGATTCTTCTGGATGTTCAGCACGAGGTCGCGCTCCCTTCCCTTGTTCTTATACTCCTTGTTCTCAAAGGTGTAGTGGAAGTTGGTGTGGATGTCGTACGTGCCTTCCATCAGGGCAAAGGCATCCTCGGTCATCACAAGCTCCTCATCGGTGGGGATCACAAAGATCTTTACCTTGGAATCGTCGGTGCTGATCTCAAACTCACCGTTGCGGCAGAAGCTTACCTCGTTCTTGTGCAGGTCAAGCTTGGCTCCGATCACCTCGATGCCCTTGCATGCACCCTTGCGGATGTGGGGGGCCATCTCGCCGACTCCAGCGGTGAAGACTATCGCATCAACACGTCCGTCAAGGAGCGTGGCGTAGCTGCCGATGTACTTGGCGAGGCGGCGGCACTCCATGTCGATGCTCAGCTGGGCCTTCGCATCGCCTTCAGCAGCAGCTTTGCGTACGTCACGGCGGTCACTTCTGCCACACAGGCCGATCAGGCCACTTTTCTTGTTCAGGGTGCTGTCCATCTCATGGGCGGTCATGCCTGTGTTGTCCATCATGTAGGGTATGATGGCAGGGTCGATGTCCCCTGAGCGTGATCCCATGATGAGTCCTTCCAGAGGGGTCAGGCCCATGGAGGTGTCCACACAGACGCCATTCTTCACCGCACAGATGGAGGCTCCGTTTCCGATGTGGCAGATGATGACGTTGGTGTCCTTGTTCTCCTTGCCCAGCAGCACTGCAGCGCGCTTGGCACAGTAGAGGTGGCTGGTTCCATGGAAGCCGTAGCGACGCACGTTGTAGTCGGTGTACCACTCATAGGGAACAGCGTACATGAAGGCTTCCGGTGGCATGGTCTGGTGCCAGGCGGTATCCAGGACAATGGCCTGGGGAACGGAAGGCATCGCCTTGCGTGCAGCCTCGATTCCCATGATGTTTGCAGGCATGTGCAAAGGCCCGAGTGCGATCACTGACTTCAGCTTTTCGACAACCTCGTCGGTTATCAGCTCAGACTTCTTGAACACCTCACCGCCGTGCAGGACGCGGTGGCCCACAGCCCCGATTTCTGAGAGGCTCTTGATGACGCCATATTCGGAATCAAGCAGCATCCTGATGATGAGCTCGATGGCTTCCTTATGGGTGGGGGATGAGAACTGGGTGCGGTACTCGCCGTTTCCCGTTGCTTTGTGTTCGATGGTCGAATACTCCAAGCCGATGCGCTCTACTACGCCGACTGCCAGAATATCCTTATTGTCCCAGTCATAGACTTGGTACTTGGCAGACGAGCTGCCACAGTTCAAGGTCAGAATTACCATGAAAAACTCCTATATTGTGAAAAAATTGTTCCCTGAATATGAAATTAGTCCTATGACAGTTAACCACTTCTCCAAGGATTAATCAACTGAAGCAAAAGGATAAGGCCTAATTCTTAACCCGTATGAGGAAACTTCTGCTCTTTTGCATCCTTGTCTCCCTTTCCGCCCTCCCTGCGAAGGGCAGGCTTCTTGTCGCCCTGTATCCTAAGGAGCATAGGTATGTCGTTTCCGCATGGCAACAGGACCCGCGAATGGCTTGGGATGGACAGCTGACCTTTGTACGGGGTGACACACTGGCCATTGTGCTCCCATCCCGGTTCAGCTTTGGGATGGGAGGCTCTTCAGTGCGCTTTGGGCATGCGGGGTTCTGGCAGGAGTATGCCCTCCTGCCATTCTTTGCCCGGGAGCAGGCCCTGCTCCTTACCTGGGGCAAAGATGCCCTGATGGCCCTCGGTGGGGGGGAGAAGAGGCGGGCTGTGGGGTATGAGCATAGCTTTCCTGGGGCAAGGCTCTCTCTTTTGGCATGGACGGCTCCTGCTCAGACGCCCTCTACGTACCAGGTGAAGTGGGGAGCCCTTCACTCCCCCTGGGGTATCGCCGGCAAGGTAGTGCTGGCATCTTCTGGCTTCGGTTTGCATGCAGAGGCCCTCTTTACCCCCACTCAGGGCTTGGAGGGCTTTTTCTCTTCATCCTTGAGGCATGGCTCAAGCTCCTTCCTTTTTGCGTATGGTCAGGAGCCCTATCGGGTGCGGTACTCCTTCGCCATGGATGTGGAGGGCAAGGGGATGCAGGCGACCTTTTCGCTGGAGGATGGCTTCGGAGGTGAGCCCATCTATGGTGGGCACTCGGCCATCCGCAGAAGAAAACAGGGGGGGGCGGTGAAACTCTTCCTTCCAACGGGATATCTGCTCTTTTCCGCCTCCGATACCTACGAGTTCAAGCAAAGGGGTGCGGAGGTGGGGTCGGTCGTGCTGGGAGCCATTTGGAAAGCCCCGTTTGGTCACGTTTCCTTCACCTATGGCCAAAGGAGGGGCCCTGAGCCTGCTTTGGGCAAGGAGTGCAGGTGTTCTGTGAATCTGCACAAGGCCACGCTCTCCTACACAAAGGAGGGCTTTGCCCTGGCCCTTACCGATTCGGTGCCGATCGGAGGGGGTGTGGGAACCTGGCATCTAAAGAAGAGCATGGGAGAGGGGGTCACCCTTTCCTTGCTGTACACCCTTACCAGCGACCGATGAGCTGGATTTCAGGCTTGAGGAGTATCCCGGTCCTTGTGAACACCTCGTCCTGCATGAGCAGAAGCAGTGCGTGGACATCGCTTGAGGTCGCCTTGCCGTTGCTGTTGATGATGCAGTTGCTATGGCGGTTGCTGACCATGGCCCCTCCGATGCTCGTTCCTTTGAGGTCGCACTGCTCGAGCAGTTTGCCTGCGAACAAGCCCGGGGGGTTTGCAAAGATGCTTCCCAGGCTTGGGTTCTCATAGTGTCCCTTCTCCTTGCGCTTGTGCTTTACCTCATCCTTGTGCTTTCTCGCTTCAGCGGTGTGCAGTGTAGGGTTGAGCCTGAAGCCGGCTTCGTAGATGATGAGGTCGCGCCTGTGGGTAAACGGGGAACAGCGGTAGGAGAACTCATCGCAGTGGGTCTGTTTCCTATGGAGCTTACCGTCGAAGGTCATGTAGTCGACATAGTAGAGCAGGTCCCCGATGGCCATGCCGTTTGCACCGGCATTGCCGTAGATGGCCCCACCCACACTCCCTGGTATGCCTCCGAGCAGCTCCAGGCCGGACAGTCCCGCCTCCAGGGCAAAGTCGATGGCACGGTCAAGGGCGAGCCCGCTTCGTACGCAGAACATCTCACCTTGCACATGCCGGCGTGCAAGGTGGGTTGTCAGTATGGTAAGGCCCCCTATCCCCTGGTCGCTTATCAGGGAGTTGCTCATCCCCCCGAGCACCGTCACCGCCATTGCGTGGCTCTGGGCATGGGAAAGAAGGGAGCGCAACTCTTCAAAATCAGTCGGGTAGGCAGCCAGATCAGCTTTTCCGCCGGTGCTGATGGAGCTGTGGTGGGAGAGCAGAAGGTTGGGGACCAATAGTTCTTCAAGGTTGATTTTTTCATTGCTATTGCGTACATTGATAGGCATGGAGATATCTTACCCCCTTTTTCTGGGGTGGGCAACCAAAAGGAGCATCCAATGCCTGTTTCCCTATACAATACGATGAGTCGTACCGTAGAGAAGTTTGAACCTATTCATGCTGACGAAGTTGGCTTATATACATGCGGACCAACCGTTTACAACTATGCACATATCGGAAATCTCAGGACCTTCCTTTTCGAGGACCTGCTGAAACGCACCCTTGTCTTTTCGGGATATCCAGTCAAGCATGTCATGAACATAACAGATGTCGGACACCTCACCGGTGATGGTGATGATGGTGAGGACAAGCTGGAGAAGATGGCCCAGAAGACAAGGAAGAGTGTCTGGGATATCGCCGAATACTACACCAAGGCCTTCTTCAGGGACTTTGACCGGCTGGGCATGATTCACCCTGACATCACGTGCAGGGCCACCGACCATATCCCGCAGATGATCGCCCTGATCGAGCGGTTGGAGGAGAATGGACACACCTACACAAGTGGGGGAAATGTCTACTTCAGCATCGACTCCATCAATGACTACGGCAAGCTTGCCAGGCTTGACCTGGAGAGCTTGCGAACAGCTGTGCGTGATGATGTCGCACACGACACCAACAAGAAGAACAGCAAGGACTTCGTCCTGTGGTTTACCAAGAGCAAGTTCGGTGAGCAGTCCATGATGTGGGACTCCCCTTGGGGAAGAGGGTTCCCCGGGTGGCACATCGAGTGCTCTGCGATGAGCATGCACTATCTTGGTGAGCAGTTTGACATCCACTGCGGTGGCATAGATGCCATCCCGGTGCACCATACCAATGAGATAGCCCAAAGTGAGGCGGCCACCGGGAAGAAGCCCTGGGTGAAGTACTGGCTGCACGGGGAGTTTCTCCTTGATGAGACAGGCAAGATGAGCAAGAGCAAGGGGGAGTTCCTTACCCTTTCACTCTTGGAGAAGAAAGGCTATGATGCTATGGACTACCGGTTCTTCTGCCTTGGAGGGCACTACCGCACCCAGCTGAAGTTCTCCTTTGACTCTCTGGACACCGCTGTCACGGCAAGGAAGAATCTCTGTGACCGAGTCATCGCCCTCAAGCGGGAGGGGGCGAGCCTTGTGGAGATCAAGGGTAAAGAGGCCCTATCCTATAGGGATGCCTTCACCGCCCATATTCAGAATGACCTCAACACCCCACGCGCCCTTGCCGACCTGTGGGGAGTCCTCAAGGATGACGCTCTCTCAATCGATGAGAAATACACCCTTGCCATCGCCTTTGATCAGATCTTTGGCCTTGGGCTTGCAACCTTACAGGTCCCCAAGGTGGAGATCATCGATGATGAGCAGGCTTTGGCCCTCCTTGCGAAGCGAACGGAAGCTAAACAGGCAAAAGACTGGACCCTGGCCGATAGGCTCAGAGGGGAGTTGGATGCGTTGGGCTACCTTGTCAAAGATACAGCCTCTGGGCCGTCTTTGGAGAAAAAGATGTAACTTGGTTACCAGTGAGTTGTTAAAGTTATGGAAATACAGAGCAACGATGAGCAGGCGTTCAAGCAGGTTTACGAGCAGGTTTTCCCGGTATTGATGCGTGTGGTCTATCATGTCACCAATAATCAGGACCTTGCTGAAGAGATTTGCCAGGAAGCTTTCATCAGGTTTTTTGACAAGGGTATGGTTTTTCCCTCCCTCAATGATGCCAAGTATTGGCTCATCAGGGTAGCGAAAAATTTGGCCATCAACCAGGTGAAGAGAAAATCACGCGAGATGGTTATGGTCGACAAGCTGAAGAAGTATCCCACTTCACACTCCCACACAAAGGGGGGTGAGCAGGTCCTCATTGAAAAGGAGACCCGCAAGCAGGTGCAGGATGCGATAGACCAGCTTCCCGAGAAGTTTCGCCTTGTCATAGTGATGAAGGAGTATACGGATATGGACTACAAGCAGATTGCCCAGGTTTTGCACATTTCCGAAAGTAATGTGAAGGTGAGGGTGTACAGAGCTCGAAAGATGCTCGAATCGCTGCTTACCCAGGAGTAACCTATGTGTGTAGATGATGAATTGTTGAATACCTATCTTGATGGCGAGCTTGAGGAACCATGGAGAACCCAGGTCGAGGAGCATCTGGGATATTGCAATGCTTGCAGAGGGCGTCTGGACCAGCTGCGGCAGCTGCAGCAGCGCATAGCTTCTGCCGTCCTGCCCCTGGAGGATATCGGCCAGAGGCAGGAGCGGGTTCTCGCATTTTTTGAAAAAAGCAGGTTTCCCATGAAAGACAAGAAAATGCATATTTTTCGTAAGAAAGTTCAAGTTAGACTTGTTCCTGCTCTGATGACCACCGCCGCTGCCTTTGTTGTGGTCTTCATCGGATCTTTTGTCCTTTTCGGCACCAACGCAAGCCAGGCACAGGATATCCTCCCTGGTATCGCAACCCCGATGGACAGCGCCAATGTGCGCCAGGTTTCCGACACGAAGGTTGTCACCCTGGACTCCTTCTCCCTTGAGCAGATAGTGCAGCATCTGGATGCGATGGGGTATGCGGTCAAGTTGGAAGTCAAGGCGGTTACGCCCCTAGAATAGGGTTTCCTTCCCTGTTTCCTCCAATCGAAGGCTCTACATTGACTTGTAGAGCCTTGCCAATTCTGGTAGGATACACCCATTATTTCTCACGTCGCAGGAGGCCCATTGTGAAGGCAGTAGAGTTGCCAAAGGCATACGATCCCAAGGATTTTGAAGACCGCATCTACGAAGAGTGGATGAAGGGCGGGATGTTCAAGCCTGTACAGGGGGATGCTCCCCCTTTTACTGTTGTTATGCCTCCTCCGAATGTTACCGGCATCTTGCATATGGGCCATGCCCTGAACAACTCCCTACAGGATATCCTCACACGCTTTTACCGCATGAACGGCCGCCCTACCCTCTGGGTGCCCGGAACCGACCATGCAGGAATCGCCACCCAGCATGTGGTGGAACGCCAGCTTGCCAAGGAGGGAATCCGTCGCCAGGACCTTGGGCGCGAAAAGTTCCTCGAGCGCACCTGGCTCGTGAAGGACAAGCACCATGCAACCATCAAGAGCCAGCTGGAGAAGATCGGATGCAGCTGTGACTGGAGCCATGAGCGCTTTACCATGGACGAGGGTCTCAGCGCCGCTGTGCGCGAGAGCTTTGTCCGTCTCTATGAACGCGACCTGATCTACAAGGGCGAATACCTGGTCAACTACTGCCCCAAGTGCGGCACTGCCCTCGCTGATGACGAGGTCGAGCACCAGGAGCTTGCTGGCAACCTGTGGGACATCCGCTACCCCTATAGCGATGGAGGCGGCTACATCACCGTCGCCACCACCCGTCCCGAGACGATGTTCGGCGACGTGGCTGTCGCTGTACACCCTGATGACGAGCGCTACAAGGGTCTTGTGGGCAAGATGCTCAACCTGCCCCTTACCGACAGGCAGATCCCTGTCATTGCCGACAGCTTTGTCGACATGAGCTTTGGCACCGGCATGGTGAAGATCACCCCCGCCCACGACCCGAACGACTGGCAGTGTGGCAAGCGCCAGGGCCTTGAGGCGATCAACGTCCTCAACGGCGACGGCACGCTCAATGAGAACTGCCCTGAAAAGTATCGCAACATCCTGGCCTCTGATGCCAGGGCTCTGGTGGTCGAGGACCTCAAGGCCCTGGGCGTACTGGTCAATGAGAAGGTGCACACCCATGAGGTGGGGCACTGCTATCGTTGCCACTCGGTCATCGAGCCATACCTTTCGAACCAGTGGTTTGTCAGGATGGAGGGGATGGCAAAGAAGGCCCTCCAGGCCTGGGAAAATGAAGAGGTGAAATTCTTTCCCAAGCACTGGGAGAATACCTATGTGCACTGGCTGGAGAACATACACGACTGGTGCATCAGCCGACAGCTCTGGTGGGGACATAGGATCCCGGTATGGGAATGCTCAGACTGTGGCTCCCTGATCGTAGCCAAGGAGGACCCCACCCACTGCACAAAATGCAATTCAACCAATATACTGCAGGAAACGGATGTGCTGGACACCTGGTTCAGCTCCTGGCTGTGGCCCTTCAGCACCCTTGGCTGGCCTGACGAAACCGAAGACATGAAGAACTATTTCCCCACCAGCACGCTGGTGACCGGGTATGACATCATCTTCTTCTGGGTCTCGCGCATGATCATGGCCTCACTGGAGTTCCTGGGGGAGGTTCCCTTCAAGGACATCTACATCACCGGCCTGGTGCGTGACAAGCAGGGACGCAAGATGTCCAAGAGCCTGGGCAACGGCCTGGATCCCCTGGAGGTGGTGGACCGCTACGGTGCCGATGCGATGAAGTTCACCCTCAGCTATATGGCGACCCAGGGACAGGACATCCTCATCGACATGGAGTCCTTCAAGATGGGCTCGCGCTTTGCCAACAAGATTTGGAACGCTGCGCGCTTTCTGCTCATGAACCTTGAGGGGGCGACGCTGCTGGATGTAAAGCAGATAGAGCTCTCCACCATGGACAAATGGATCTACAACCAGCTCAATCAGGCTGCCCTGAAGGTCAGGGTGGCCATGGAGAACTACAAGTTCAACGATGGGGCCCAGGCTGTCTATGACTTCTTCTGGAATGATTTCTGCGACTGGTATGTAGAGAGTGCAAAGCAAGGCCTCTATGCAGAGGAGCAGGGCAAGAAGGATAGGGTAGTGACCTTGTTGCTCGACCTCCTTGCCGCCTCGATGCGCCTGATGCACCCCTTTGTCAGCTTCATAACCGAGGAGATCTACCAGAAGCTCCCCAACGTCAGCGACTCGCTGATCACCAGCTCCTACCCTGTCTACCAGGAGGACCGAGCCTATCCTGAGGATGCCCTCTTGGTAGCAAGGATCCAGGAGGCGGTTACACTGCTTCGCTCGGTGAGAAGCGAGCTTGGCATCTCCGTGGATAAGAAGATACGCGTAGCCATCAAAACCGACAAAGCCTTTGTTGCACGTGATTTCTTCGTCACTGAGAAGGAGCTCATAGCCTCGTTTGTCGGTGCCTCCGAGCTTGTCATAGACACTGATGACTCGACAGATGTAGGCGGTGCCTTCCCAGTGGCGGGAACCGGCTATGAGGGCTTTGTCTTTGTCAGGGAGGCCATCGACCTTGATAAGGAGATAGCACGTCTAGAGAAGGACAGGGAGAAGAACGAGCTGAGCCTTGAGGGTGTGATGAAGAAGCTTGCAAATGAGAAGTTCCTCGCCAACGCCAAGGAAGAGGCCATCGAGAAGGAGCAGGGCAAGAAGGCTGAGTTTGACGAGAAGATTGAGAAGGGCATAAAGCATATTGCCCTGTTGAGGTCTTTTCTGTAGGACTGAGCTGAAATCAAAGTACAAGAAGAGCCACAACCCTTCAATATTTTCTACAACATACTATATGGTAATAAACCAGGCGCATCTCCAGAGGAAGCGCCTGGTTTGTTCTAGGACTAGAAATGCTTACTTTTAAACGTCTGATTACAGTTATGCAAAAGAGTTTTTGAATGATATTGTATCAATCTCTGACTTTAACCGCGGGAAGGCTGCCCATATTTTCAAAACATTGGAAGAATCCCATCGGAAAATAGTTGTTCGTAATAATCGTCCAATAGGAATTCTCTTGAGCATTGATGCATTTGTCGAGTTGACTGAAAAAGCTGAGAACAATGCTTTGCTCGCAGAAGCTCTTCAGCGAATGTCATATAATAAACCTACCTATAGCACGCAAGAAGTAATGGATAATCTTGGAATTTCTGCAAAAGAACTTGAAGAAATCCAAGCTGATGAATTTGTATGAGCATCTGGAAGGTTGAGTATACTAAGGATGCTCAAGACGACTTGCATTCGTTTGACCACTCTGTGCAAGTAGTAATTTTGAAGAATATTGATAAAGTTATGCTGAATCCTTTGCCTAATGCAGACTGGAAATGACATCTCTTTGAACCTATCTGGTTGTACAAATGGCATACATGTTTTTGTATGCATACACTGCTGAATTTACTAATAAAAGTATGCCATATTGATAATAATATTTACGTACATACCTTGAAGGCAAAACCAGCTTACCGTTTCCAGATGAAAATCCTCGCTGGTAACAGCTCTGAAAGTTGTTTCTTTCTATGAGTCAGCAACCTAAGCACTCGGCCCACAGTTTCCCACAAGTAGAGCTCTGTTGGAGCCAGGAGATATTCAGGTCAATGATACGCGTGAGTTTTACATAACGACCATATGGCACAAAACAGGCGGTTCCCCCAAGGCAGCCGCCTGTCTTGTGTGATATGGATAGATGTAGCAAGCTTCTGCTAGTCCTGTGAGTTCTTCTCCCGTAGAGCCATCTTGGCATTGCTGTACAGCAATAAGGCAAGAAGGATGATCAGCACAATGGAGACCGGTCGTATCAGGATGTAGGATGCAAGGCTCAGTGCCTTGGCACTTGCGATCACCAGGGATTGCCGTAAATTCTCCTCAGCCATTCTTCCTAGGATCATGGCCAGGATAACTGGAGCAATGGGGATTTGTGCCCTCTTGAACCAGAGTCCGACAATGCCGAAGATGATTGCAAGCAAGACATCAAAGAGGCTGTTGCTGGCACTGTAAGCGCCAATGAGGGAGAATATTATTACAGCCGGAACAATGATCTTTGTGTCGACCTGCAGTACTTTGGCAAAGAGCTTTGTCCCTGACAGCCCAAACAAGACCATGAGGAACACACTTACCAGCAGTCCCACCATCAGGATGTAGACTATGTCGGCATGGTCGGCAAACAGCCTTGGTCCTGGAATCATCCCATGGATGGTAAGGGCTCCAAAGATAATTGCAGAGGTGGCGGAGCCGGGGATTCCCAAGCTTAGCAAGGGGACAAAAGAGCCGCCTACTGCTGCGTTGTTGGCACTTTCAGGGGCAACGAGGCCATCAATGCTTCCCTTGCCGAACAGGGCAGCCTCCTTGGAGGTCCTTTTGGCTTCCCCATAGGCGATGAAGGAGGCAATGGCCCCTCCTGTACCCGGAAGGATCCCTATGATCGTACCCAAAACTGATGATTTCAGGAGTATTTTCCATCTTTGTATGATATCACGAAAAGCCTGGCCTACCTTATACTCCTGGTTGGTATCAAACACCTCACCTTTTTCGGCACCTTGTGTAAGAAGGGACAACATCTCTGAAATGGCGAAAAAACCAACACTTACAGGAATAAGGCTCAAACCGGACTGCAGGTTTGCCGAACCAAAGGTAAACCGGTAATTCGAACTCATGGTATCCACCCCCACCATAGCGAGGACCAAGCCGAATCCAACGGCAAAGAATCCTTTTGCCAATGTTTTTCCCATGAGGCTTCCCACTACGGTAAGCCCTGCAATACAAACCAGGAACAGTTCAGGAGGGCCGAATTTGAGAGCCATCCTTGACAGGAGGGGAGTGAAGAAGATCATCACGATGATTCCAAACAACCCACCGAACCCGCTGGCTAGAACTGAATTGCTCAAGGCCTCCCTTGCTCTGCCCTGTCTTGCCAGCGGATTGCCGTTCAGGGCGGTGCATGCCGCTTCTCCAGTGCCGGGAACATTGAGAAGGATGGCTGAAATGGAGCCTCCATAGGTGGCACCCATATAGAGGCCGCTTAACATTATCAAGCCTTGGGCTGCAGGCATCCCATAGGTCAATGGCAATAAAAGGGCAACACCAACCACTCCATTAAGACCCGGCATTGCACCAAAGAAGATACCCAGCAACACCCCTAAGGCGTTTATCAATAGGGAGTATGGAGTAAATACTGCTTGCAAAACTTCTATCATCATTTCCATTATACCATTCCTTACCTTTCTATACCTACTTGCGAAAGTATTGAATCTCATAACAGGAAAAGATGAGGCGGGAGGTCGAAACTCTCCCGCTCATCCTCAACCCTATATGTTTAGTTGCCAAATGCCTCCGGCAGGTCTTTTACGAGTTGAACCATGCTCTTGTAATCTTTGTCCAAACGAGCCTTCACTTCAGCTGAGGTGAGGAAACGGTACTCTTCTCCAACAGCCGCCATCTTGTCCTGGAACTCTTTTGTCGAGGTTACCCTCTTCATTGAATCACTGATGATTGAAAGAATTTCCTTAGGGGTTCCCTTTGGAGCGATGATCACACGATATGTTTCTGTAGCAACATCATACCCAAGTTCAGATATGGTCGGGACTTCGGGCACTGCAATCGAGCGGCTGTCAGAAAGGATGGCTAAGGTTGGGCAACCCTGGCCTTCAACCTGTGCAACGAACTTCTTATCAAGAACAGCCAGGTCAACGTGACCGCCCAGCAGGGCATTGAGGCTGTTACCGCCACTGCTTTGCATCACTGTGGTCATTTTGATTCCCGCGGCCTGCTCAACAAGGGCTACCTCAGCAATATGGGTCTTGCCGGAAATCGACACAGTGAGGTTTCCGGGTTTTGCCTTTGCTGCACTGATCATCTCCTCCAAGGATGTGATGCCACTCTGCTTGCTGGCAATTATAACGTTGGCAGTAGTGTTGATGGCTCCGATATACTCAAAACTATCATAATCATAGGCTACGTTGGTGCCGGTGAGCAGCACAAGGATATGATCAAGGTTAGAAAGGGCACCGATGGAATATCCATCAGCCTTCTTTGAAGAGAGTTCTGTCAAGCCAATTTGCCCTAAGTTGCCACCTCGGTTGATGACAACAATAGGTTTGCCCAGATCTTTTTCCATTGCTGCAGTCATCAGACGCATCAAGCCGTCAGTACCGCCCCCAGCTGAATACGGAACGGTGAATTCGATGTTCTTAACCGGATAGTTTGCAGCTCCGTCAGCCTTCTCTGCTGTTCCCTGTGCAAATGCCGATGAAATCATGGCAAGCAGCAAAAGGGACACGACCAATACATTTCTCTTTCTCATTTTTTTCCTCCTATCACCCATCTACATGGAGAAGAGTGATGTTGTGTATTTTCAAGGCATACCAAGATGCATTGAACTTCAATCCTAGATCAGAACCCCACGGGGGAGGTACATACCTAATAACAGTGAAAACATTATATAGACCACAGCCATGAGGATCAGGGCCCTCAGGCCTATTGCCAGGAGAGTCTTTTTTGTCATTGTGGTTTCCATCAACAAGCCAATGCCCAGGGCCAGCAGGAATGAAGAGGTATAGAACCCAACCACACTGATGATGTTCGCAGTCACCAGCAGCATGATTATCATGATTATTTCTTTTTTAGCGAACAACAGGAGTTTGGCCTGACCATCGGGCTCATGCATGAACGACCGTACAAGCAGTGATAGGGCAGAGGCCCCTGTCACCACCAGTGTGAAGGTGGGCATCATTCGGCTTGCAGGTATTCTAATGGTAGATATTTGCCACAAGTTAATTCCGCTAAACACCAACATGACCAGTGCAACATACAAGTCTTTGGTAAGAAACATCTTCTTTACGCTTTTCATAAGGGGTCTCCTTTATTGTATAGCCTTCCAAGCCCCGTGATGGAATTCAGTTCCATACTCTTTCAAAGCTTCTTTGGTGATTTCAATGCCGATGCCAGGGGCATCGGTAAATACATACCGACCATCTTTGATCATCTCTTGGGGAGTAGCTAGGATCTCTCTTTGCATCACTGCCTGGAAAGGGAACTCCATGGGAAAATCATTTTGGCAAAGGGCTGAGAGATGAGCGCTGTGCGCTGTTGCAATGATGCCGTTTGGGTTATGGAGGGTGACCCTGAAGCCAAGGGCCTGGGCATAGGGAATGATTGATTTTACAACGCTAGGGCCGCCTATGTACTTCACATCCGGCATGAGGACTCCGTATGTTCCAGACGCAATGGTCGTATGGAGTTGCCTTTCATTGATGGAGTCCTCTCCTGCAGCCCAAAGTACTTCTGGAAACCTGGAGTTCATGATCTCCATTGTCTTGTAGTCAAGGATATCCACAGGATCCTCTATCCAGTAGGGGTTGCCATACTCGGTGAGGACCCTCTCAACCATTTGCGAAAGGGTGTGCCTTTCAAACCGCTGGTGGCAGTCTATGGAGATGGCTCCGATGGGAAGCGCTTCTGCCAAAGCGGCAAATCTTTCAAAGCCCCTATCAAGGATATTGTAGGTGCTCCTTGGGGTTATCTCGTCAAAGGGGGTGCATTTGACCATCTTGAATCCAGCTTTGTAGGCCAGCTCACCACTATCCTTAAGAGCTTGGGCACTACGGTTGTTGCGTATTGCCTTGTTAAGGTTGGCATAGAGGGGGATTGAGGATGTGCCGTCACCACCATAGAGGGCATACAGGGGAAGATTGTGGAACTTGGCACTGATATCCCAAAGGGCCTGGTCAAGGCCGCTGAGTGCTGTCCTGTAGAGGCGGATCGAGTTCTTTACAGGATATACCCATGTGTAGAAATCCTTCAGGCAATCCTGGATATGCAAAGGGTTTTTTCCAATGAGTGCCTGTCTTGCCTCGACAATGATTTCTGCAAGACTGGTATCATTGAATGAGTCTGTTATTTCGCCCCACCCAACAATCCCATTGCTTGTCTCGATTGTCACAAGCATCCAGGTATCTGTGGGCAGGTTGATTGTATAGACACGTACATTACTGATCTTCACGATTTGACATCCTTAAATAATTTTTTAAATCTGCTCAGGTTATATTCAAACGTACCAAGTATGATCTCCTTTGCAGCTTCGCCATCACGACGAACCATCGCTTCATATATGTGTGTATGGTTTTCTATGGGTTTCTCATAGTGTCCAAAAGAGGCCTTCGCCATTTCTGTAAAATATTTGATGAAATGTTCCTTGCATGCTTCCATTACGGTAATGAAAATAGGGTTGCCCGATCCTTTGATTATTGACATGTGGAACTCATAGTCAGCTTCCACATAGCGGGTAATGTCATCGGTCCCATCTATCATGGCATTGAGGGCAGCTTGCAGATGGTCAAGGTCATCTTGGGTGCCATAGCGTGCCATCAGATCAATGCTTTTGAACTCTATGGCATTTCTGAGTTCAACAATATAGCGATACTCGTGTTCGCTCAGATCCATATGCTCAAAGGAAAGGGGATTGTTGGAAGAGGTATCCTTGAAAGAGTTGGCAATGACATACGAGCCCTTTCCTGGTTTGGTAACTATGAGTTCCAAGGTCTGCAGTCTCTGCAGAGCGCTTCGGATGCTTACCCGACTTACCCCATAGGTCTTTGCCAATTGGTTTTCTGAAGGGATGAGTTCGTTGATTTTCCACTGCTCAGTTTCGATTTTTTGAAGGAGGTCATCAAAAACATCGTCTGCCAACAAATTCCTGCTTCGACTTACCATCTATCCATCCACCCTTGTCTTTAACCTGTATTACCGGTATTAACTGTAGTACAGTGTAAGTTGCACTGAGTTCAGTGTCAAGCAAAAAAAGAACCTTTTTTAGCACTAAAAGTAGCAGGAGGATAGGTACTGAGTTTTTTGGATGGTTTTCTAGTGCTAGCTCAAAGGTTTTTGCCCATTAAAGATAAAAAAGGGGTTGCCGTACATTGGAAGTTTCAAGGACTTTCGAGAGGGAAGCATAGGGTAAGCCCAGCATTGCCTTGTACTTATCGGATATGATTTTCCATCAACTGGATCTTTTCCTGTAGCAGCTGTATATAGGACTCCTTGTTCTGCTTCATCCTGAAGGCGGGGCCTGTAATGCTGATCGCGGCAAGGGCCTTTTTGTCCTTGCCCATGATAGGTGCCGCTATACAGAAGATGCCTTCTTCGTGCTCTTCATTGTCGATGGCATATCCATGTGCCTTGATCCTCAGCAGTTCTGCATGGAGGTTGGCCTGCTCTGTTATGGTATTGGCTGTGTACTTGAAGAAGGAGAGGCTTTGGACAATCGTGCGCTTCTCATCTTCAGGCTTAGCCGCTAAAAGTGCCTTGCCAAGTCCTGTACAGTATACAGGGGCATCCCCTCCGCTCTGGCTTGAGGTGACCACGCGTAGGGACTGGGTGGATTCGATTTTGCTGATGTAATGGATCTTGCCGTTTTCCATTGTAGCCAGATGTATGGTCTCCTGCGTTGTGCTTGCAAGGGCCTCCATTATGGGAATGGCGAATTCATGCAACAAGCTATGCTCATGGGTGTAATGGGTGAAATGATTCATCTTTTGTGTCAGCGAGTAGGTTTCACTCCCCGAATCCTTGTAGACATACCCTAAGGAGGTGAGGGTGGAAAGGAATCTGAAGAGCGTGCTTTTGTGCAGTGAGACATCACGGGCCATCTGAGATAGGGTGGCGCTCCCTTCCTGGGCCAAGTATTCCAGTATGCTCATTACTCTTTCCACTGCCAGTACTCTGTTCTGCTCTTCCATATTCATGAATCCTCACCTGTGTATACTAATTTATGCATGATCTTATTGCAACTGCTGTTTCAAAAATATTTAGCTGTTTTGAAAATACATTGACATTGTCTTCAACATGTACAATACTTACTGGTAACAATACATGAGAATACGTTCGAATATACAGTGAGGAGAAAGAATATGAATACAGTAATGCCTGAAGCGATCAAAGCACTTCTGAAAAAGAGTGGTGTGGTGGCGGTCCTTGAAATTGAAAACCAGGATGATGCCGTCGATACGGCAAAAGCATTGGTCAGGGGAGGGGTCACCGTTATAGAGCTTGCCCTTCGCAGTGAAGCCGCCATCCCTTCCATCGGCCTTATCAAGAAACATGTTCCAGAGATGAACATCGGCATTGGAACCTTGCTCTTCCCCGAGCAGATCCGGCAGGTGGTTGACCTTGGAGCCCTTTTTGGCGTCTCTCCCGGACTGAATGAGGATGTCGTCAAGGAAGCCATCAAGCACAAATTCCCCTTTGCACCTGGAGTCGCTACGGCAAGCGAGATAGAAAAGGCCTATTCACTTGGTTGTGATATGCTCAAGCTCTTTCCGGCGGCACCCTTGGGCGGTATAGATTATCTCAAGGCGGTAGGAGCTCCCTATAAGCACCTCAATCTCTCCTATTTTCCCCTGGGTGGAGTGACAAGGGATAGCCTGGAAAGCTGGGCAAAGGTTCCCAATGTCCTCACCGTCGGAGGAAGCTGGATTGCAACCAAGGATCTGATCAGAGAGCACAGGTATGATGAAATAACAAAACGGGCCCAGGAGGCCATGACCATTTGGAACAAGGCAAAAGGGGTAGCGATATGAAAGTAGTCACATTCGGTGAGATAATGATGAGGTTGAACCCGGTGGGGTATAAGCGATTTGTGCAGGCTGATACCTTTGAAGCTTCGTATGCAGGGGGTGAGGCGAATGTGGCTGTCTCCTTGGCTTCTTACGGCGTTGATTCATCCTTCGTCTCCAAGGTTCCCTCCCATGAGATAGGGCAGGCAGCTGTTAACTCATTGCGGAGATATGGGGTGAACACCTCGCATATTGCACGAGGTGGAGATAGGCTGGGCGTCTATTTTGTAGAAAAAGGGGCTTCCCAACGCGCTTCAAAGGTCATTTATGACAGGGCGGACTCTGCTGTAGCCTTGAGCACCAAGGATGATTTCGATTGGGATGCCGTTTTTGATGGTGTTGATTGGTTTCATTTTACCGGGATCACCCCAGCCCTTAAGGGGGAACTCCCTGCGATCCTTCTGGAGGCGTGCAAGAAAGCCAAGGAGAAGGGAATTTCCATCAGCTGTGACCTCAACTATAGGAACAAGCTATGGAGCAAGATGGAAGCAAACAGGGTGATGAGTGGCTTGATGCCCTATGTCGATGTGTGCATTGGCAATGAGGAAGATGCTGCCGACGTCTTCGATATTCATGCTCCAAGCACCGATGTTACCAGCGGTGAGCTCAACATACAAGGCTATGAAGAGGTTGCCAAGGAGATAGTGAGGCGGTTTGGATGCAAGAAGGTTGCAATCACCTTGAGAGGAAGCATCTCGGCGACCGTCAATGAGTGGGGCGGAATGCTTTTTGATGGAGAGCGCTCGTACTTTTCTCCACGGTATACCATCCATATCGTCGATAGGGTAGGCGGTGGCGATAGTTTTGGAGCTGGCCTGATCTATTCACTGCTTCACAACTATGACAATCAAAAGGCGATCAACTTTGCAGCAGCGGCCTCTTGCCTGAAGCATTCCATAGAGTTCGACTATAACCTGGTACGTGTTGCTGAGGTGAACACCCTTATGATGGGCGACGCTTCAGGCAGGGTGCAACGATAGGTTTGCCTTGTCTGGCAATTGAGAGCCCATACACAAGACAGGCGGTTCCCCCGAAGGATCCGCCTGTCTTGGTCTCTGCTTCCGGTATTCCCGAAGTGTAGAAGAGGTGCACCGGCTAGATCACCGAACAGGGGGTATTTGTTCCAAATAAGACATTCCTTCTTTGTTCTCCGGAGGAGCAGATGGAGCGTGGTCTGGTTGGGCAACCCTTTTCCCCTCTGGGGACAATAAAAAAGGAGGTATCGGCTCCTGCTGTGGGTGATGTCGTATCCGTGTCTGACTTTGGCGGAGGGAAGGCTGCTCTAATCTTTGCTTCTTTGCAAGGATCCAAGCAGATGACTGTTGTTCGCTATAACCGACCTATAGGGGTTCTCCTGAGCATCGATGCCTACACGCAGTTGCTCAAGAAGATTGAGGAGCTGCAGAGGGTGGTGCAGGAGGGCAAAACCCTTTGCATGCAGGTCCTCTCCTTATCCGGAAAGGACCTTGCTCAACCAGAGGAAGGAGCGATGGGATAGAGCCTGTGAGTGCCATTTATTCAAGGACTGTATGGTCGCTTTGCAGGTGTTGCTTTGCATCAATATCCTATAAGTGAAGAGAAGGAACTCAATTGGCTCTCTGCATCTTTGAGCGCTTGAGCATCATTTTTCTTATCCGTGATGAGCCGTCTCCTTGTGTAAAGTAGAGCGCACACGAAGAGATGACCATCAGTACTACCGAATAGACAAATGCCATGGACTGTGCGTCGGTGGATGCCATCTCATCGCTAGCACTCTTGATCATGATTCCCAACGGGCGGAAGAGTGGGTGGTAGAGAAAGACAGTCAGGTCGTAGTCCGCAAGAAGACTGTTGAAATTCAATACAATGACTGAGATGATGGCAGGAAATATTACCGGCAAGACAACGCGTCGCATTGTATTGAAGGTGCTAGATCCCATACATTTGGCAGCCTCCTCAAGATTCTCATCAATGCTGAAGAATGCTGCCTTTACCATTCTGAAGGTGAACGGAAGCTTCACCGTGGTATAGGCGATCAAAAGCAAAACCAAAGTACCAATCAAGACTTTATTACCTAGTATGGCACGGGGAACATCATAGGTTTGCATAAGGCCAAGGGCTATGAGGGTGCTAGGCAGCAACCAGGGGATGAGGATGCTGTATTCAAAAAGGGCATCCGACCTCCGCTTTGATTTGTGGACTATACGAGCTACGATTGAACTAATCCGCTGCGCGGAAGCTTTTAAGACATTGTGCTCGTGAGCCATATCCACTCCTGCAAGATTCTGCTTGCATGAACTGTTTCCCTTCCAGTGCCTTCCATCTCTTGGGTGCCGTTCTTCTGACCAAGATTCCCAAGACCCCTTGCCCGTGAGTCCCATCCATACTCCTTCGGGCTCTTCCCCTATGAATTGAGTCATCCCAAAGTCCTCCTGTACCATGGTTGTGGTTCCTAGAACCAACCTATTTCACAGGAGGATTTTACAGATGATGACAAATGAACAGGTATTGCAAAAGATGGAAGAGGATTTTCTGCTTCGGGGGAGTGCCGAAAACACCAAAGAGTCCTATCTCACAGCGCAGAGGCTCTTCAGTGAGTTTGCAGGGAAAGAAAGGCTTGTCGACTTGAATCAGGATGACCTGAGGGCCTACCTTCTGAATATGCACTATGAAGGCAAGCTCCAGGGGACCAGCATCAACGCCTACAATGCGGGATGCAAGTTCCTTCTGAAGGTTGTGCTCAACCTTGATATAGACGACGACCAGGTCCCCAATGTGCGTGCCCGCCACAAGCTGCCTGTCCACTTCAGGGTGGAGCAGCTCGTACAGTTCTTCACCTATTTCAACGACATCAAGGATTTCGCCTTCTTCCTCACCCTGTACGGGACAGGCATGAGGATATCCGAACTGGGGAGGATGAAATACACAGATATCGACACTGATGAGGTTTCGGGGTTGAGGTTCCTTATGATACCCAATGCCAAGCGGAACAAGGAGCGCAAGGTGATATTGCCAGAGGCATGTTACCATGCATTGCAACTCTATTGGTGGGTATACAGGCCGGAAACACCAGAAATCTGGATGTTCCCGGCCAAAAGAAAATTAGGTAGCATGAAATGCAATGTTAGCAGCTATGATTTCAAGACCTGCTTGAATCGTAGCGGATTATCTTCGGAATTTCATCCCCACAGTCTGAGGCATAGCCATAGCTGTCACACAATCCAGAACGATCTCAACAGCATACTGAAACTAAAGTACACTCTTGGCCATTCTTCCCTGCAAAGCACAGAAAAATATTTGAATCTCAGTATGATCGACACCACCAATACAAAACATCCCTCAGAGATCTGTGAGATTCTCTGGGAAGAGTACAAGGCACGCCATGTTGTCGAAAAAACATTTTGAGGTGCAGGACATCCTCGCCCATTCGTTCGAAAGCTTCAGACTCAGGCATCCACTGGACAAGGACCAGTACAAGGCTGTAAACGCCATCCTGCACTGCAGGACTGCAGCGTTGGGTGGGCACAAGGACGCTTGCTCCTGCGGGTTCGCGCGCATCAGCTACAACAGCTGCCGGTGCCGGTGCTGTCCGAAGTGCGGAGGGATGAAGAGGGAGTCATGGATTGAGGGAAGACTCTGCAACATATTGAACGTGAGCCATTTTCACGCCGTCTTTACGGTGGCTGAAGAACTCAACAAGTTGGCCTTGGCCAACAAGGGAGTCTTCTATGCCCTGCTTTTCAAAGCGGCCTCTGAGACAGTGAAGGCCATTGCCGCCGACAAGAAGTTCCTCGGATCGTTGCCGGGGATTACAGCCGTGCTGCATACCTGGGGCAGGAGCCTCGCTTACCATCCCCACATCCACATGATCATCACCGGTGGTGGGTATTCGCAGGGGGGATGGGTTGCGAGCAGCAAGGACTTCCTGTTGCCTGTGAGGGCCATGTCGAAAATGTTCAGGGGCTTGTTCGTATCATTGTTGCGCAAGGCCTTCAATTCAGGAGACATTGTGTTCGATAAGGATGAGTTCGATGTCAGTATCGACGAGGCCATGGGGAAAAAATGGGTTGTCTACTGCAAGAAGCCCTTCAAGGGCACCAAAGGAGTGTTCCGGTATCTGGGCAACTATACCCACAGGACTGCCATCACCAACAACCGCCTGGTCAAGGTGACAGCAGACAAGACTACCTTCAGGTACAAGGACTACAAGGACGATAGCCAGAAGATCATGACGCTGGATAACGAGGAGTTCATCAGGAGGTTCCTCATGCATGTGCCTCCCTGTGGCTTCACCAGGATTCGCCAATATGGCATCTACGCATCTGCATGCAAGAAGACCAAGCTTGCCAAGTGCAGGGTATGGACCAAGACAAAAGAAAGGATTCTCAAGAAGGAGACCATGCAAGAGATGGTATTGAAACTCTTCAAAATCAACATTTCAGCTTGTCCTGAATGTGGAAGACCGCTCTCAAGTAGCATCTTCCCACCAAACGGTCATCCGTAAACCACAATACAGCATATTCGTTGTATTCAGACCCCTCTACACTGACTGGGGGTAAGGGGGCCTGTTGCCAAAAAGGCCTTTCCATGGTAGAAAAGACAAGTCTGCCGGTTCTTCGGCACCTGAAATGCACCCAATACCGCATTTTTAGGAAGAGTGGGAGCTTTGATTTCCCCATAGCAGCTAGGATTAGTTCAATCGCATTATTTCAAAAATTCTGTAATAAGGCTCGAAC
>Ga0265295_1000183_pt1 | contig 129902 bp, 119 predicted proteins | sample Munlansysbiofilm_FD_192503 | JGI IMG/M metagenome (GOLD analysis project Ga0265295, IMG submission 192503) | Leachate microbial communities from a municipal landfill in Southern Ontario, Canada - Methane capture system biofilm | ecosystem: Engineered > Solid waste > Landfill > Unclassified ... | reverse complement strand
ATCAAGTTTCCGTTTGGCGCGACGCAACGGGTGGTCCATGTCGGTTCCTGCCCCGGGCTCTTTGTTTTTCCCGCAAACGGGGGCAAATTCCCTCTTCGCCTTTCTGGAATGGGGCGAAGCCCCCCCGGCTTCGCCGGTTCATGGAACGGCGAAAGCCTTCTCATGCCTTTCTGAAACGGGGCGAAGCCCCCCGAAGGCCCAGTGGTAGCGTTTTTCCCGTGGATGTCCAGATTCGGCGGAAAGGTTTTCCCTGATTTTTCGGGGAGCGGGCGATGCCCGTTTTGACAAGTCGCCCCTTCCTGGACTAACGGATTTCGTTTGCACCGGCCGGGAATCTCCGGCAATAACCGGCGTTGCGAGAGGGGCTTTCGGTCACATCATGAAAATCCAGAAAATCAAAGGGTTCGCTGACCTTTTCCCGGAAGAGGCGGCCAAGTTCACGTTTTTGGAATCCCGGGCCCGGGAGATCTTCGGCCGCTACGGCTTCGGCGAACTGCGCACGCCGCTGCTCGAACACACCGAACTTTTCGCCAAGTCCATCGGCGAGGACACGGACGTGGTGGGCAAGGAGATGTTCACCTTCCCGGATCGCAAGGGCCGCCTGCTGACCCTGCGGCCCGAAGCCACGGCCGGGGTCATGCGGGCCTTCATCGAGGGCGGGGACTGGCAGCCCGGCCAGGTGCGGAAATATTTCACCACCGGCCCCATGTTCCGCTACGAGCGGCCGCAGAAGGGCCGCCAGCGCCAGTTCCACCAGATCAACGCCGAGATTCTCGGGGCGAACGAGCCCCAGGCCGACGCCGAGCTGATCCTCATGCTGCGGACGTTCCTCACGGACATCGGGCTCACCCGGCTTTCCGTGGAGCTGAACACCCTGGGCTGTCGCGAGTGCCGTCCCATGTTCCGCCAGGCCCTGACGGCCTTCTTCGCCGGTCTGGACCGGGAAAAGCTGTGCGAGGACTGCCGCCGCCGGGTGGAGACCAACCCCCTGCGCGTGCTGGACTGCAAGGTGCCGGGGTGCAGGGAGCTGACCAAGGACGCCCCGCACATCACGGACCACGTCTGCGGCCACTGCCGGGAGCACTTCGACACCGTGAAGGCCCTGCTGGACGCCGCGCGGGTGGCCTACACCCTGAATCCCCGGCTGGTGCGCGGCCTGGACTACTACCAGCGCACGGCCTTCGAGATCACCTCCGGCGAGATCGGCTCCCAGACGGCCGTGGCCGGGGGCGGCCGCTACGACGGTCTGGTGGGCTCCCTGGGCGGCCCGGACGTTCCGGGCGTGGGCTTCGCCTGCGGCATGGAGCGCCTGGCCATGCTCCTGGAGCACTGCCCCGAGTCCCGGCCGGACTTCCATCTGGCCGTGCTCGACGAGCGGGCCGTGAACCAGTGCCTGATCCTGGCCCAGGGCCTGCGCGAACGCGGGCTCTCCGGCGAGGTGGCCTACGCCCCGGGCAGCCTGAAGAGCCAGTTGCGGCGGGCCAACAAGTCCGGCGCGCGCATGGCCCTGGTGGTCGGCGGCGAGGAGTTCGACAAGGGGCTCGTGCTCATCAAGGACATGGGCGGCGCGGCCGACCAGCGTCACGTGCCCCGTGAACGCCTGCTGGCCATGGTCGCCGTGTCCGGCCTGGAAGCCCTGCTCTCGGCGGCCCTGCCGGAACGAACCGAGGAATAACACCGCGATCGCGAGGAAACATATGTCCGAACCCATCCAGGAAGAACGCTCCTACGACGAGTACCGGGTCATCGAGGATCTGGCGGGCTGGCGGCGCACGCACCACTGCAACGCGCTCACGGCCGCCGACATCGGGGCCGAGGTCTGCCTCATGGGCTGGGTGCAGTTCCGCCGCGACCACGGCGGGCTCATCTTCATCGACCTGCGCGACCGCGAGGGCCTGACCCAGTGCGTGTTCAGCCCCGAGCACCCCGACGCCCACGAGCGGGCCCACGCCCTGCGCGTGGAGTACGTGGTGGCCCTCAAGGGCGTGGTCCGCGCCCGGCCCGAGGGCATGAGCAACCCGAATCTGACCACCGGCGCGGTGGAGATCGTGGCCCGGGAATGGAAGCTGCTGAACACCTCCGAGACCCCGCCCTTCCCCATCGAGGACCGCGTGGACACCTCGGAGATGCTCCGGCTCAAGCACCGCTACCTGGACCTGCGCCGTCCGAAGCTGGCCCGCAACTTCGTGCTGCGCCATAAGGCCGCCCAGAGCGTGCGCCGCTTCCTGGACGCCAACGGCTTCCTGGAGATCGAGACCCCGGTGCTGACCAAGTCCACGCCCGAGGGCGCGCGCGACTTCCTGGTGCCCAGCCGCCTGAACCAGGGCAGCTTCTACGCCCTGCCCCAGTCCCCCCAGCTGTTCAAGCAGCTGCTCATGGTCTCGGGCATGGAGCGCTACTACCAGATCGTGAAGTGCTTCCGCGACGAGGACCTGCGCGCCGACCGCCAGCCCGAGTTCACCCAGATCGACATCGAGATGAGCTTCGCGGACGAGGCCATGGTCATGGGCCTGGCCGAGAACATGGTCCGCGCCGTGTTCGCCGACACCCTGGGCCAGAGCCTGCCCGACCCCTTCCCGCGCATGACCTGGCACGAGGCCATGCGGGACTACGGCCTGGACAAGCCGGACGTGCGCTACGGCCTGAAGCTCGTGGAATGCACGGACATCGTGCGCGGCTCGGAGTTCAAGCTCTTCGCCAAGGCCCCGCTGGTCAAGGCCCTGCGCGTGTCCGGCGGCGGTGAGATGACCCGCAAGGAGATCGACGAGCATACCGAGTTCGTGAAGATCTACGGGGCCCAGGGCCTGGCCTGGATCAAGATCAAGGAGGGCGAGTGGCAGTCGCCCATCGCCAAGTTCCTCTCCGAGGCCGAGCGCGCCGGGCTCACCGAGCGCCTGGGCCTTGAGGTCGGGGACATCGTCTTCTTCCAGGCCGCGGCCCCGGACGTGGTCAACGCCTCCCTGGGCAACCTGCGCGTGCGCATCGCCGAGGCCGCCGGGCTCGTGCCCGAGGGCAGCTTCGCCCCGCTCTGGGTCACGGACTTCCCGCTCCTGGAGTTCGACCCCGAGGAGAAACGCTGGGTGGCCCGCCACCATCCCTTCACCTCGCCCCAGCCCGGCCAGATGGACCTGCTGGCCTCGGACCCGGGCAACGCCCTGTCCCGGGCCTACGACCTCGTGCTCAACGGCTACGAGGTGGGCGGCGGCTCCATCCGCATCCACACCGCCGAGCTCCAGCAGGCCATGTTCAACGTCCTGGGCATCGGCCCGGAAGAGGCCGAGGCCAAGTTCGGCTTCCTCCTGGACGCCATGAAGTTCGGCGCGCCGCCCCACGGCGGCATTGCCTTCGGCCTGGACCGCCTTATCATGATCCTCACGGGGGCCAAGTCCATCCGCGACGTGATCGCCTTCCCCAAGACCCAGAAGGCCACCTGCCTGATGACCGAGGCGCCCAACGTCGTGGCCCCCAAGCAGTTGCGCGAACTGGGCATCCGCATCCGCGAGGACGTGGCCGAGAAGAAGGACGAGAAGCAGGAAGAGAAGAAAGACTGAAAGGCCTCCGGGGTCCGGGGGGGCCCGCGCCCCCCGGACCCCGGCATCGGTGTCGCGGATTTCCAGGCCGGAGGCGAGCCTGCGGCTCGTCCGCTGTGGAAATCCACGCCACGGCGGCCTTTTGAGAGGAACTGCCTATGTTGCTGGAGATCGTCAAATACCCCGACCCGCGTCTGGGCGAGAAGTGCGCCCGGGTGGCGGAGATCACGCCCGAGCTGCGCGAACTCATCGGCCACATGGTCGAAACCATGTACGAGAAGGACGGCGTGGGCCTGGCCGCGCCCCAGATCGGCGAGGGCATCCGGCTCATCACCGTGGACGACACCGGGCCCAAGGAGCGCAAGGCCCTGCGCATCCTGGTCAATCCCGAGATCGTGGAGGGCGAGGGGGCGAAGGAGTCCGAGGAGTCCTGCCTCTCCGTGCCCGCCTTCAGCACCAAGATCAAGCGCAAGGAGACCGTCACGGTCAAGGCCCAGGACGAGAACGGCCAGGATGTCTGCATCCGGGCCGAGGGCCTGCTGGCCGTGATCCTCCAGCACGAGATCGACCACCTCGACGGCGTGACCATCGTGGACCACGCCGGACGGCTCAAGCGCGCCCTCTATGACAAGAAGATCGCCAAGTGGCGCAAGAACCGGGAACAGGCGCAGGCGTGAAGATCGTCTACATGGGCACGCCGGATTTCGCGGCCGTGATCCTGAAGCATCTGCTGGCCTGGGAGGGCGGCGAGGTTCTCGCGGCCTACACCCAGCCCGACCGGCCCTGCGGCCGGGGGCTCTCCTGCAAGCCGTCGCCGGTGAAGGCCCTGGCCCTGGAACACGGCCTGGACGTGCGCCAGCCCCTGAATTTCAAAGACCCGGCCGAGGTGGAGGCGCTCAGGGCCCTGGAGCCCGACGTGCTGGCCGTGGCCGCCTACGGCCTGATTCTGCCCCAGGCCGTGCTGGACGTCCCCGCGCTCATGCCGGTGAACGTCCACGCCTCCCTGCTGCCCAAGTACCGGGGCGCGGCCCCGATCCAGCGCTGCATCCTGGACGGCGAGACCGTCACCGGCATCTCCATCATGCGCATGGAGAAGGGCCTGGACTCCGGGCCCATCCTGCTCCAGCGCGCCCTGCGCATGGGCGGGGACGAGCACGCCGGACAGGTCCACGACCAGCTGGCCGAGATGGGCGGGCTGCTTCTGGTGGAGGCCCTGGAGCGGCTGCGCGACGGGCGGCTGGCCGTGGTGCCCCAGGACGATTCCCTGGCCACATACGCCCCCAAGCTCTCCAAGGACGAGGGGCTCATCGACTGGAACCGCCCGGCCCAGGAAATCCACGATCGCGCGCGGGCCATGCATCCCTGGCCCGGAGCCTTCTTCCAATGGTCGCCGGACGACAAAAAACACTTGCGCCTGACCCTGACCCCGGGAAAAATAGGACCGGAGCCGGAGCGCAAGGCCGAGCCCGGAACGATCCTGGGCGAGATGGACGGCCACATCGCCATTCAGACCGCGGACCGCGTCTACCTGACTCCCTCCGTGCAGCCCGAGGGCAGGAAGGCCCTTTCGGCCTCCGCCTTCGCCTGCGGCTATCTGAAGAAGAACTGCTGAACGACCGGACGACGCCCATCCCGAACACGACCGTCGCCTCCGGCCGCCCGGCGCGACGGAACGCCAGAGAAACGCATGGAACATGACGCGCGCAAACGGCTGTTCGTGGGCCTGATCCTGGGAACCTGCCTGCTCGTCTGCGCCATGCTCGTCCTGCTCTGGTGGGTGCCTTACGTGGGTCTGGCAGCGATCCATCCCCTGGCGCCCTGGGGCTGGGGCCTGATCGTGGCCGTCCTGGTGCTCCTGGTCTGCTGGTCCGGGGCCGGGCTGCTGCTCAATCTCGTGCTCAAGCGCTCCTTCCCCTTCGCCCGTCGCTTTCGGGGCGTGACCATCAAGCTCTACCTGCCGCTCATCACCCTCCTGGGCCGCCTGTTCGGCATCCCCAAGGAGGACATCCGGCATTCCTTCGTCAAGGTGAACAACGAGCTGGTGCTCTCCGAGGCCGGAGTCTACCGGCCGGAGGAGATCCTCCTGCTCATGCCCCATTGCCTCCAGAACAGCCGCTGCGAAATGCGCCTGACCTACGACATCTTCAACTGCAAGCGCTGCGGCAAGTGCCCGATCAACGACCTGCTCGGCCTGCACGAGAAGTACGGCGTGCATCTGGCCATCGCCACGGGCGGGACCATCGCCCGGCGCATCGTGGTCCAGAAGCGGCCCCGGCTCATCGTGGCCGTGGCCTGCGATCGCGACCTCTCTTCGGGCATCCAGGACACCTACCCCCTGCCGGTCTTCGGCGTGCTCAACGAGCGGCCCAACGGCCCCTGCCTGGACACCCGCGTGTCCATGGAGCGGCTGGAGGAGGCCCTGGCGCGCTTCCTGGCCCCGGAGCACCGCGAGGGTCGGAAGAAGGGCGGAGGCACGGCCCAGGGCAGCGGCGAGGCCAACGACTTGGACGCCGCCCGGGCGCGGAAAGGCGGCGGAAACGTGAAATCGGACGCTGCTCGTTCGGGAAGCGGCGAAGCCGCCGAAGCCGCCAAGGGAGAGATGCATGGCTAGGCCCGGCAAGCCCCTGCCCCCGGCCCGGGGCGTCGCCCTGCGGGCGCTCTCCCAGTGCCTCTGGCGCGGCCAGGACATCCAGGCCGCCTTGGACGCCTCGCTGAGCGCCCAGCGTTTGGACCCGCGCGACGTCGGCCTGGCCACGGAACTGGCCTACGGCTATCTGCGGCTCAAGGGCCGGGTGGACCACGTGCTCTCGCGCTTCCTGGGCAAGCCCGGGGCCATGCCCGAGAACCTGGCCCTGGGGCTGGGCCTGGCGGCCTACGAGATCCTTTTCCTGGACAAGGTTCCGGCCTACGCCTCGGTGTCCTGGGCGGTGGACTGGGCCAAGGGCCAGGGCGAGGGGCGGCTGTCGGGGCTGTTCAACGCGGTGCTGCGCCGGGTTTCGGACCTGGGGGAGGCCCCGCGCGAACCCGCCTTCTACCGCCAGGGCGCGGCCGACGAAGTGGATTTTCTCTGCCGCTGGCACTCCTGCCCGGAGTGGATCGTGCGGCTCTGGCTTTCAACTTACGGCCAGGAGCGCGCCGAAGGCTTCCTGGCGGCCCAGACCCGGGCTCCGGCCCTGGGATTGGTGGTCTCACACGGGCGGCAGGGCCGCGACCTGTCCCGCGCCCTGGAGCACGACCCGGACCTCCTGGCCCGCGACGGCCGGGCCTTCGCCTTTCCGCCCGCCACGGAACTGGACCTGGACGCCGAGGCCGCGCAATACGTGACGCGCCAGAGCTTCGCCGCCCGCGCCGCGCTCACGGTCCTGACTCCCGGGGCCTGGCCCGAGCCCGTGCTGGACGCCTGCGCCGGGCGCGGCAACAAGACCCGGCACCTCCTGGAGCTGGGCAAGAGCGTCATCGCCTCGGACATCCACCAGGGGCGGCTCAAGGCCCTGCGCCGGGACATGCCCGAGGTGCCCTGCTTCCGGGCCCGCGCCGACCTGCCCACGCCGATGCGCCGCGCCCCGGGCAGCGTGCTTCTGGATCTGCCCTGCTCGGGCCTGGGCGTGCTGTCGCGCCGTCCGGACATCAAGTGGAAGCGCGGCCCGCGCGACGTCCGCGACCTGACCCGGCTCCAGGCGGCCATTCTGGACGCCTCCTACGAGAGCCTGCGGCCCGGCGGGCTCATGGCCGTGATCACCTGCACGCTCAACCCGGACGAGAACGAGCTGTTGGTGGAAGGCTTCCGCAAGCGCACGGACAAGGCCCGGGTGGCGCGCACCTGGACCACGCCGCACGACTCGCCGCTGGGCGAATTCTTCTTCAGCGCCCTGATCGAGAAGGGGAAGTAGGGCGCCGTCCTAGGCCCTGTCCATCCGCTCCCGCACCTGCCGAACGAATTCCTGGATGAAGGCCGGAGTGGCCTCGCGGCCGTCCAGCCCCAGGCCCGCCAGCAGGGCCACCTCCACGCCGCTGGGCGAGGTGGCCGCGCTGAAGAGCAGGGCGTGGACCGCGCCGCCCAGATTCAGGGTCAGGACGAAGGACTCGTCCTCGCGGGTCCAGTCGGCCGGGCTTCCGGCCTGGCGCTCCAGCGCGGCGGCGAAGGCGGCCAGGGAGAGACGGCCGGGCACGCCCAGGAACTCGCCGCGATCCGTGCGGATGGCCACGGGCAGGCCGAGCAGGGACTCCGGCGGCAGGTCCGAGGGGGCGGGCGCGGACTCCGGCGCGGGCTCGACGCGCTCCTCGAAGGCATAGGTTTCGGTGCGGCCCTCGGTTCCGCGCACGGCCACGACCTTGCGCGGCCGGGCCGTTCCGGCGGACCACTCCCCGATCTCGGCGGCCAGCCGGGTCATGGCTTCCGCGCCCTGGGCCTGGACCGAGGCCAGATCCTCCAGCGCCCGCTCCAGGCGCGTGAGGCGCTGGTCCGCGCGGGCCTGGGCCGTGGCCAGGGCGGCCATGCCCTGCATCATCTTCCCGGCGGCCTGGAAGAACTCCTGGAACGAGCGTTCGCTGATCCCGGCGGCGAAGGGGTTGCGGACCTCCTCGGCGGGGCGTTCGGCGGCGTTTTCCGGGAACTCCCGGGCCAGGACCGCCCGCACCTGAGCCACGCTGCGGCCCTCTGCGAACAGGGCGCTGATGCGGGCGCAGACGGGCAGGGCCTCGGGCTGGAAGCGGATGGGTTTGGTCCAGGAGGCCACGGGGATGAAGCCCGGAAACTTGGCCCGGTAGCTCTTGATGCTCGTGACCGAGACCCCGGCCCCCCGCGCCAGGTCGGCGTGGGTCAGCGTTTGCTCGTCCATCCCGTCCTCCATCGTCAGTCTTTATTATCAGTGAGTTGTGAAATCGTCGACAGACGATAGCACTGCCCTGGACCAGGGGTCAAGGCGCGGGAAGTGGGACGCGAAGACCCGGGGAGGAGGAGCCCCGGGCCTGCTGGAGGGCCGCGCCGGCGGGTGGCGCGGCGTTGACCGACGGTGTGGTTACAAGAAGAACCCTATGACGTACTTGAGGGCCATCCAGAAGATGACCGCCCCGAGCATCCACTTGATGTACCGGGCGGGCACGAACTTCTGGCAGCGCGCGCCGAGGTACATCCCGGCCATGCCGCCCAGGCCGAAGAGCAGGCCCAGGATCCAGTCCGGGGCCACGGACTGGTTCGGGAACCAGGGCGCGATGACCTGGAAGAAGGTCACGCCCGCCAGGGAGGTGACGCAGGTGCCCATGAGCGCGGCCCCGGCCACGGTGTACACGGGCAGGCCGAAGACCGAGACGAAGAACGGGGCGATGATGGCTCCGCCGCCGATGCCGTAGGTGCCGCCGATGACGCCCACCACGAGGCTCAGGGAGAGGATGCCCGGGGTGGAGATCTCGAAGGCCTCGCCGTAGAACTCGTAGGCGATGCGCGTGGTGGAGAAGCGCGTGACGCGCACGGCCGGGAGCTTCTCGCCCGTGGACTCGGCGCGCCGCCGCCAGGCCTTGACCATCTCCTGGAAGCGCTTCTCGGCGCTCTTCTTGTCCTGGCCCGGGGCGGGCTTCTTGAGCAGGTCGAGGATCATCCGGCCGCCGATGTAGAGCAGGACGAGGCCCACGAAGAACTTGAAGTTCCTCGGGTCGGGCAGGTAGAGTACCCGCAGCAGCGAACCGATGAAGACCCCGGGGAGGGTGCCGATGATCACCACCCAGGTCAGGGGCCAGACCATGCGGCCCTCGCGGATGTAGCGATAGACCCCGGCCGGGATGGCCGTGATGTTGAAGACGTGGTTGGTGGCGCTCACCGAGGGGTTCACGTAGCCCAGGATGTTCATCTGGAAGGGCAGGAGCAGGAAGGCCCCGGACACGCCGCCCATGCTGGTGAAGAAGGACACGCAGAAGGCCGTGAGCGGGGGGATCCAGGGCTGGACTTCGATTCCGGCGACGGAGAAATACATGGCCCGCCTCCTTGTGCCGCCTGGCGGCACTGTCACGTGTTTTTCAGAAATCGTGTGAGTCCAGCCTTACCCAAGCCCGCGCGCCTTGTCACGTGTTTTTTTTATTCCGTGCCGCCCTTGGCATCCGGCCACTCTCCTTGTATCCTGCATGGATGAAGAGCCGTCAACCGTCTCCGGACCAGGAAAACGGACGCCTCAACCCCTCGGCCGTCTTCGCCGTGCCCGAGGGGGTGAAGTACCTGGACACCATCGATCTGGCCCGGCTGACCGAGGCCTTCGCCAAGTGGGCCGAGCAATCCCGCCGCGCGGACACCCGCCGGTCGCGGCTGCGGCTCTGGCTCATCTACCTCCTCCTGCGCCATACGGGCGCGCGCCTGGGCGAGGTTCTGGCCCTGGACGACGCCGAGGATCTGGACCCCGTGGCCGGGGTGGTCCGCTTTCGCGGCCGCAAGGCCACGCGCGAGGTGCGCCTGTCCGACGAGGCCGCCTCGGAATTGCGCCGCCTGCTGGCCGACCCGGCGCTCCTGCCTCTGCGCGGAACGCTTTGCCACATGGACCAGGGCCACATCCGCCGCAAGTTCCAGGAGCGCTCCCGGGCCGCCGGAATCCCCCTGGAGCTGGCCAATCCCACGGTTTTGCGCCGCTCCCGGGCCATCGAGCTGCTGCGCGGCGACATGCCCCTCAAGGTGGTCCAGGACATGCTCGGCCAGTCCTCCGCCGACCTCACCGCCGCCTTCCTGGACTTCTCCGAGGAGGACAAGAAGCGCATCACCGAACACATCCTGGAGCGCGAGTCCCGCCGCAAGACCAGCGCGCGCAACGCCTTCTTCGGCAAGGTCGCCCGCGTGATCCAGGGCGACATCCAGGCCCGCGTGGAGCTTTCCACCCTGGGCGGGCACGCCATATCCTCGGTCATCACCGTGGACAGCGTGCAGTCCCTGGGCATCCGGCCGGGGATGCTCCTCACCGCCGAGATCAAGGCCCCCTGGGTTCTGGTGGAGACCTGCGGGTCCGAGCCCAGCTCGTCGGCCGAAAACCGCCTGCAGGGCGTCATCGACCGCGTGACCGTGGGCAAGCTCACGGCCGAGGTCATCGTGCGCCTGGCCGACGACACCCGCGTCTGTTCCGTGACCACGGCCGAGAGCGCCCTGCGCCTCGAACTGCGCGCCGGAAATCCCGCCTGGGTGACCTTTTCCGCCTATTCCGTGATCCTCAAGGTCGACTAGCAAGCAGGGCGCTGAAAAGCTCCCCGGCTTCGCCGGTCCCCGGAAAGGCGGGAGAGGTTTTTTTGTTGACGCAATCTAGACGACTGGTCTATTAGTTGCCGCATGAAGCGTGACGCGAGGCAGGCCATTCTCGACGCCGGGGCGGATCTCATCCACCGTCAGGGCTTCCACAACACCGGGCTGGCCGACATCCTGGCCGCCGCGGGGGTGCCCAAGGGCTCCTTCTACTTCTATTTCAAGAGCAAGGAGGACTTCGGCCTGGCCCTGGTGGAACACCATGCCCAGCGCATGGCCGGGGTCTCGGCCTCGCTCCTGGACCAGGGCGACGATCCGCCCCTGGTCCGCATGCGCAGCCTGTTCCAGACCTTTCGTGAGTTCCAGGCCGAGGGCGGCTGCGTCCGGGGCTGCCCCCTGGGCAACCTGGCCCAGGAGATGAGCGACCTCTCTCCGGCCATGCGCCAGGCGCTCCAGACCGCCATGGCGGCCATGTCCTCCCGGCTGGCCGGGCTCCTGGCCCAGGCCCGCGATCGCGGCGAACTGAAACCCGGCCTGGACCCCGAGCGCGCGGCGGCCTTCATCCTGGACTCCTGGGAGGGCGCGCTCCTGCGCATGAAGGTGGAGAAGAACCCCGGGCCTCTGCTGCGTTTCGAGGAATTCCTCTTCGATCATCTGTTGGCCTAGGCCGCGTGACATCGGCAAGCGTCGCCCTTGTCCGCGCCTGAAAATAGTTGACCGGTCTATTACGATACAAACTCAAAGGAGAAACACATGATTCTGCTCAAGACGGTGGAACCCGGCCAAGCCACGGGCAGTGTGGCTCAGGTGTATTCGGTCTTCGACCAGCTCGGCGAGGTGCCCATGCCCATGCGCCTGCTCTCGGCCAGCCCCGGACTCCAGCAGGTCCAGTTCGGCGGCCTGCGCTACTTCGGCGGCCACAAGACCCTGAGCGCGCCACTCCTGGCCGCCATCCGCTACGCGGCCTCGAATTTGTCCTGCCACGACGCCTGTCTGGCCTTCAACGGCGGCCTGCTCCAGCGCATGGGCATGAGCGGCGCCGACCTGGAAGCCCTGGGACAGGGCCGGGCACCGGAATCCCTGGAGGAGCGCGAGGCCGCCCTGGTGGTCTTCGTGCGCAGGGCCCTGTCCGAACCGGCTTCCGTCAGCGCCGCCGATCTGGACGGCCTGCGGGCCCAGGGCTGGACCGACGCGGACATCCTGGACGCCACGGCCCACGGCGCGAGCCTGATGGCCTCGGCCGCCCTGCAGAAGGCTTTTGTCCGCGGCTCCGCCGCTTCATAGAAAGGCTCTTTCGCCTTTCTTCACCCGCGCCCGGGCCGCCCGACCCCGGCCAATCGCGTGGCGCGGAGCGCCCGGCGGCCTCGGCCGCCGACGCTCCGCGCCACTGTGACGTTTTTTTGAGGAAGGGGTCCGGGGAAACCTCCTTCTTTGCAAAAAAGGGGTTTCCCCGGCGCTTCCCTCAGGCCTTCGGCCGCCGCAACTTCCGGGCCGCCTCGACCATGTTCCGCATGGACGCCTCGGTTTCGGGCCAGTCGCGGGTCTTCAGGCCGCAGTCCGGGTTGACCCAGAGCCGTTCGCGCGGGATCACCCGCAGCGCCTTCTCCAGGAGCCCGACCATCTCCTCCACGCCCGGCACGCGCGGGCTGTGGATGTCCCAGACGCCCGGGCCCACCTCGTTGGGGTAGTGGAAGCGGCCGAAGGCCTCCAGCAGCTCCATGCCGCTGCGGCCGGCCTCGATGCTGATCACGTCCGCGTCCATGGCCGCGATCCATTCGATGATCTCGTTGAATTCCGCGTAGCACATGTGGGTATGGATCTGCGTGGCGTCGGAAACGCCCGTGGAGGCCAGCCGGAAGCACTCCACGGCCCAGTCCAGATACTCCCCGCGATTTTCGGGTTCCAGGGGCAGGCCCTCGCGCAGGGCGGGCTCGTCGATCTGCACCATGGGCGCTCCGGCCCGTTCCAGATCCGCCACCTCGTCGCGGATGGCCAGGGCGATCTGGCGGCAGGTGGCCGAGCGCGGCTGGTCGTCGCGCACGAAGCTCCAGCAGAGAATGGTCACCGGCCCGGTGAGCATGCCCTTCATGGGCTTCTTCGTCATCGCGGCGGCCCGCTTCCACCACTCCACGGTCATGGCCCGGGGCCGGGACACGTCGCCGTAGATCACCGGCGGCTTCACGCAGCGCGTGCCGTAGCTCTGGACCCAGCCGTTCTTCGTGAAGCAGAACCCGTCCAACTGCTCGCCGAAGTACTCCACCATGTCGTTGCGCTCGGGCTCGCCATGCACGAGCACGTCCAGCCCGGCCGCCTCCTGGGCCTCCACGGCCCGGCGGATGAAGCCGGTCATGGCCTGTTCGTAGCCCATCCGGTCCAGCTTCCCGGCCTTGAACGCGGCCCGGGCGGCGCGCACCTCGGTGGTCTGCGGGAAGGAGCCGATGGTCGTGGTGGGCAGCTCCGGCAGGTCCAGGCGCGTGCGTTGTTCCTCGTTGCGCACGGAGTAGGGCGAACGCCGGGCGGTCATCTCCGGCGTCACCGCCGCCGCCCGGTCGCGCACGGCCGGGTTCACGGCCTTGGCGCAGCTCCGGCGGCGCTCCATGATCCGGGTGTTCCCGGCCAGCGCATCCATCACGTCCCGGCCCGCCAGGGCGTCGGCCAGCAGGCGCAGCTCCCCGCACTTCTGCACCGCGAAGGCCATCCACTCCCGCACTTCCGGGTCCAGGGCCGTCTCGGCCGCCAGATCCACGGGCGTGTGCAGCAGGGAGCAGGACGGCGCGACCATGAGCCGCTCCAGGCCCAGCAGTTCCACGGCCTTGCGGCCCAGGTCCAGGGCCCGGGCCAAGTCGGTGCGCCAGACGTTGCGGCCGTCCACCAGCCCCAGGGATAAGGCGCAGGCCTTGGGCAGCCGTTTCGCCATTGGCTCCAACTGCTCCGGCGCGCGCACCAGGTCCAGGTGCAGGCAGTCCGCGGCCAGGCCGTCCAGCAGGTCCGCCTGGGCCGCGACGCCGCCGAAATAGGTGGCCAGCATGAGCCGGGCCTTGCCCGCCGCCCCGCGCAGCCGCTCCAGCACCGGCCGGAAGCGGTCCCGGACCGTCCCGGGCAGGCCCATCACCAGCACGGGCTCGTCGATCTGCAGCCAGCCGCACTCCCGGCCGATCTCGCGCAACAGCGCCTCATACGCCTCGGTGAGCGGTTCCAGCAGGGACCACTTGTCCAGACCCGGCGCGGCCGTCTTGGCCAGGGCCAGGAAGGTGAACGGTCCGGGCAGCACGGCCTTGGCCGCGTATCCGGCCCGGGCCGCCTCGCGCAGCTCCCCGGCCAGCCGACCGGCCGAGGGCCGGAAGGCCTGTCCCGCCGCCAGCTCGGGCACGATGTAGTGGTAGTTCGTGTCGAACCACTTGGTCATCTCCATGGCCCCCACGCCCACGCCGCCCCGGGCCATGAGGAACATCGTCTCCAGGCCGGGCTCCCCGCGACCGGCATAGCGCTCCGGCACGCAGCCGAGCATGAGCGACAGGTCGAGCATCTGGTCGTAGAGCGCGAAGTCGCCCACGGGCAGCAGGTCCACGCCCGCCTCCCGCTGCATCCGCCAGTGCTCGGCCCGCAGCGCGGCGGCCGTGGCGGCCAGGGCCTCCCGGTCCACCTCGCCCTTCCAGTAGCCCTCCACCGCCCGCTTCAATTCGCGGTCGCGCCCGATGCGCGGGAAACCCAAGGTCTGCGTCAACATGAACAAATCCTCCTTCTGCGCGTTGGGATTCTGCTCATATCGGAGCATACAGGCGGACGCGGGAATGGAAAAGAAAAGCCCGCTTTTTCTCAAAAGCGGGCTGAACGGCTGCGCAAGTCCGGGGCGCACGTGTCCCCGGAATATGGCGTATCCATTCCGAACCCGGTTCGCGAGGCCCGAATGAGCGACAGCCCTGGAGCGTCTTCCGGCTTCCGGGCGCGGGCGGGGTTCCGCCTCCGGTTCAAGCGAACCGGCCGGGGCAGCCTTCCCGGACCTCCAAGGTCCAGTGGATGCCCCGCGCGTATCCCGGTCACGGCAGCGCGTCTGCGACGGATTCACACCGTCTTCCGTTTTCCAGGGAATCGTTATGGAAAGAACAGTCCCGCCTGCCTACCGGCGTGGGGGCGTGCTGTCAAGGTGAAGAGCCGGGGGTTCCACCCCCGGACCCCGGCCGGGGCGCGGCCCTGGACCGCGCGGGGGGCATAAAAAAATCAGGGGGCCTGGAGCACGTTCAGGAGCAGGGTGCGGGCCTGATCCGGGTCCAGGTCCAGGCCGGTCCAGAGCTTGAACTGGGCCAGACCCTGGTGCACGAACATTTCCAGACCCGAGATGGTCCGGCAGCCCGCGTCCTTGGCCCGGCGGAGGAGAATGGTTTCCAGCGGGTTGTAGACCAGGTCGAAGACCGTGAGGTCCGAGGGGATGGGCGTTTCCCCGGGCCAGGGGCATTCCCCCACCCGCTCGCCGGACATGCCCAGGGGCGTGGTGTTCACGAGCAGGTCCGCGCCGAGCGTCGTCCGCGACTCCCACGGCGCCGCCGTGGCCCCGAATTCCCGCGCCAGGGCCTCGGCCTTGTCCCGCGTGCGGTTGGCCACGAATATGCCGCCCAGGCCCAGTTCCTTGAGCGCGGCCACAGCCGCCCGGGCCGCTCCACCGGCCCCGAGCACCAGCCCGCGCCGGAACGGCCCCAGCCCCCGCAAGGGCTCCACGATGCCGAGCACGTCCGTGTTTTCGCCCAGCAGCAGGCCGTCCCGCCAGAAGACCGTGTTCACCGCGCCCACGGCCTCGGCCCGGGGCGTCAGGCCGTCCAGGTGGGCCATGACCGCCCGCTTGTGCGGAATGGTCACGGACAGGCCCGCGAAGGCCCCGTCGCGCACCCGCTCCATGAACCCGTCCAGCTCTCCGGGCGTCACCGGCAGGGCCGCGTAGCGCGCGTCCACGCGCCTGTGCTCGAAGCCCCAGTTGTGCAGCAGCGGGCTCAAGGTATGTCCCAGCGGGTGCCCGATCACGGCGTACTGCTCGGTCATGGCGCAGGCCTCCTGGAAAAGAAGAGAATAGCGGGGCTCCTCGCCCCGAACCCCGGCCAGGGGCCGATGGCCCCTGGACCCCTCATGGCGGCGCGGCCCGCACGGCGACCAAAGGTCGCCGTGCGGGCCGCGCCACGGCTGGGCCGGAAAGACTCCTCCGGCGCTGTCGGGTCCAGGGCTCAGCCCTGGCGCGGGGGGCCGGGGGGCGCGGAGCCCCCCGGTTCGTTTCGCTATTCGCCCACGGCCTCGGCCCCGGCTTCCAGGGCCTTGGCGTTCTTGGGGATGAGATCCTTGTAGCTGGCGGAGATGACGTTTTCCAAGCTCTTGATGACCGTGTCCAGGGAGACGATGCCGGTGGCGGCGACGTAGGCTCCCAGGGCGACCATGTTGGCCATGCGCGAATTGCCGAGCTTGTCCGCGATCTCGTTGCAGCGCACGGAACGGCAGTTCAGGCGCTTGGCGTCCATGAGGTGGTCGTCGATGAGCGAGGAGTTGACGATCACGACGCCGCCGTCGAGGACGCGGGACTGGAACTTGTCCAGGGAGGGCCGGTTCATGGCGATGAGGCTCTGGGGGCGGCGCACGATGGGCGAACCGATGTCCTCGGAGGAGAGGATCACGGTGCAGTTGGCGGTGCCGCCGCGCATTTCCGCGCCGTAGACCGGGATGTAGGTGACGTTGAGCCCGGCGTTCATGCCCGCGTAGGCCAGGAGGTTGCCGATGAGCAGCACGCCCTGGCCGCCGAAGCCGGCGATGATCGCGTCCAGGTGCTGGGGTTTCTTGGCGGCCATCAGCAGACGCCTCCTTCGTTGGAGAGGTCCTTGTAGATCCCCAGAGGGAAGTAGGGGATCATCTCGGTCTCGATGCGCTGGTTGGCCTTGACCGGGTTCATCTTCCAGTTGGTGGGGCAGGCCGAGAGGAGCTCCACGAAGCCGAAGCCGAGGCCCTTGGTCTGGACTTCGAAGGCGGTCTTGAGGAACTTCTTGGCCTGGCGGATGTTCTTCACGTTGTTCAGGGCCGCGCGGGCGGAGAACACGACGCCGCCGAGGCCGGCGATGATCTCGGCCATCTTGATGGGCATGCCTTCGTGTTCGCGGCAGCGGCCGCCGGGGCAGGTGGTGGTCTTCTGGCCGATGAGCGTGGTCGGGGCCATCTGGCCGCCGGTCATGCCGTAGACGGTGTTGTTGACGAAGACCACGGAGACGCGCTCGCCGCGGTTGGCGCAGTGCATGATCTCGGCCATGCCGATGGAGGCCAGGTCGCCGTCGCCCTGGTAGGTGAGCACGAAGTTGTCGGGCCGGGCGCGCTTGACGCCGGTGGCCACGGCCGGGGCGCGGCCGTGGGGGGCCTCGACGGAGTCCACCAGGAGGTAGTTGTAGAGGAACACCGAGCAGCCGATGGAGGTGACGCAGATGGTCTTCTCCACCAGCTCCATTTCGGTGAGCAGCTCGGCCACGAGGCGATGGGCCACGCCGTGGTGGCAGCCGGGGCAGTAGTGGGTGGCCCGGTCGGCCATGACCTCGGGCCGCTCGAAGGCCAGGACTTCCTGTTCTTTGGTGGCGGCGCTCATTTCTTCCTCCGCAGGGCCTTCAGGATGGGTTCCTCGAAGTCTTCGGGCGAGGGCATGTCGCCGGGGTAGACGCCGAAGAAGCCGGAGTCGGCGTGCGCCCGGACGGCCAGCCGCACGTCGTCCACCATCTGGCCCAGGTTGTGCTCGATGGTCAGGAATTTCTTGCCCGCCTTGGCCAGCTTGGCCAGGGCCGCGTCCGGGAAGGGGAAGAGGGTGATGGGCCGGAACAGGCCGACCTTCTTGCCCTTGGCCCGCAGCTTGCGCACGGCGGTCTTGGCGATGCGGCCGATGGAGCCGAAGGCCACGACCACCAGTTCGGCGTCCTTGACCTGGAACTCCTCGGCCATGATCTCGGCGCGCATGGCTTCGTACTTCGCCTGGAGCCGCCGGTTCTGGTCGGCCAGGGCGCCGTCGTCCAGGAACAGGGACTTGATGATGCGCGGCTTGCGCGTTCCCTTGCCCTCCAAGCGCCAGGACTTGCCCTCGGCCTTGGAGACCTTCACGGCCGGGCGCATGAGCACGGGCTCCTTCATCTGGCCGACGATGGCGTCGCCCAGGACGAGCACGGGGTTGCGGTATTTGAAGGCCAGGTCGAAGGCCAGCATGGTCAGGTCGAAGGCCTCCTGGACCGTGCCGGGGGCCAGGACCAGGGTGCGGTAGTCGCCGTGGCCGCCGCCGCGCGTGGACTGGTAGTAGTCGCCCTGGCTGGGGCCGATGTCGCCCAGGCCCGGGCCGCCCCGGCTCATGTTCACGATGACCGCCGGGATGTCGCTGCCCGCCATGTAGGAGATGGCCTCCTGCTTGAGCGAGACGCCCGGGCTGGACGAGGAGGTCATGGCCCGGATGCCGCACGCGCCCGCGCCGAGAAGCATGTTGGCCGCGGCCACCTCGCTCTCGGCCTGGACGAACTCGCCGCCAGCGTCCACGATGGCCTTGGACATGAACTCGGGAATGTCGTTCTGGGGGGTGATGGGGTAGCCGAAGAAGCAGCGGCACCCGGCGGCCAACGCGCCGTGGGCCACGGCCTCGTTGCCCTTGAGGAACTTGCGTTCGTTCTTGGCCATCACGCGCCTCCCTTGGCCTTGGCCGGTTTCCTGCTCCGCCAGACCGTGATGGCCAGGTCCGGGCAGATCGTGGCGCAGGACGCGCAGCCGGTGCACTTTCCACGGTCGGCCTCGGGAACCTCGGCCACCTTGTACCCCTGCTGGTTGAACCGCGACGATTGCACGATGATGCCCACGGGACAGACCGTGGTGCACAACAGACAGCCCTTGCACAGGGCTTCGTCGACCTCTATCCGCGACATGCAGACCTCCTGGGCGGGGACGCCGGAAAAGGGCCTGGGATCAGGCTTCGTCCGGGCTTCCCCGCGATTGTCAGCGTATGAGCATGGCGTCGCCGTAGGAGAAGAAGCGGAAGCCGGAGGACAGGGCGTTGCGGTAGGCTTCCAGGATTCTTTCCCGGCCTGCTAGGGCCGAAACCATAATCAGGAGCGATGATTCTGGCAAATGGAAATTGGTCAGGAGCATATCCAGGACATGGAATTCGCGGCCGGGGTAGAGGAAGAGGTCCGTGGGGCCGGTATAGGCTCCCACGCGGCCCAGGGCGGCGTGCATGCCCTCCAGGGAGCGGGCGCTGGTGGTGCCCACGGCCACCACGGGGCGGCCCTCGGCCTTGGCCCGGTTCACGGCCTCGGCCGTGGCGGACGGCACCTCGATCCACTCCTCGTGCATGGTGTGCTCGCGGATGTCCCGGCAACGCACCGGCGAGAAGGTGCCGTAGCCCACGTAGAGCGTGACCTCGGCCCAGGACAGGCCGCGTTCCGTGAGCGTCCGGCGCAGTTCGGGAGTGAAGTGCAGGCCCGCCGTGGGCGCGGCCACGGACCCGGCCTTGCCCGGATCGGCGTAGGTGGTCTGGTAGCGTTCCTGGTCCTCGGGGGTGTCGGGCCGGTGGATGTAGGGCGGCAGGGGCATGTGGCCCAGGCGCTGGAACAGGGCGGCCAGGTCGCCGCGCCAGGCCAGGCGCACGAGGGAGCGGCCGAACTCGCCGCGCGTGAGCACCTCCAGGGAGAGGTCGGAGTCGAAGTCCGCGCGTTCGCCGGGCCGGGGGCCCTTGGTGGCCTTGAGCAGGCATTCGGCCTCGGCGGTCAGGGTTCCGTGCGGCCCGGGTTCGGGCCTGAGCAGGGGCAAGGGGGTCAGGAGCAGGAACTCCACTCGGCCGCCGCTGGGCTTGTGGCCGTAAAGCCGCGCGGGCAGCACCCGGGAATTGTTGGCCACCAGGAGCGCGCCCTCGGGCAGGAGGTCCGGCAGATCGGCGAAGACGCGCCGCTCGTCGCGGCCCTCGGCCCGGTCCAGGAGCAGGAGCTTCGAGCCGCCGCGTTGGGCCGGGGGCTCCTGGGCGATGCGGTCTTGGGGCAGGTCGTAGCGGTAGGAATGCAGGTCGAAATCGGCCGGGATGTGCGTCATGCTGGGGTTCCGGGTTGTTGCATGGTCAGGCAGTGGAGCGTGCCCCGGCCGAAGACGAGGTCCAGGGCGTGGATGCCGATGACCGGCCGGTCGAAGAGTTCGGCCAGGATGCCCAGGGCCACGCGGTCGTTGGGATCGTTGAAGGTCGGCGCGAGCACGCAGGCGTTGGCGATGTAGAAATTGGCGTAGCTGGCGGGCAGGCGGATTCCCCGGAAGACCACGGGCCCGGGCATGGGCAGGGGCACGATCTCGGGCCGGGAGCCGTCCTCCAGGCGCACGTCCTGGAGCCGTTCGCGGTTCTCGGCCAGGGCCGCGTGGTTCACGTCCGAGGGGTCGTCCTCCTGGGCCAGGACCAGGGTGGTCCGGTTCACGAAGCGGCAGAGGTCGTCCACGTGGCCGTGGGTGTCGTCGCCCGCCACGCCCTTGCCCAGCCAGACCACGTTGGAGACGTTGAAGGTCTCGCGGAAGACCTCCTCGTAGTCCCTGGCCGTGAAGCCGGGGTTGCGCACCTGGACCCTGGGGTCCAGCAGGCATTCCTCGGTGGTCAGCAGGGTTCCCGCGCCGTTCACGTCGATGGCGCCGCCTTCGAGCACCACGGGGCGGCCGTTCCTTTTCACGTGAAACAGGGGCAGGCCCAGGGCCCGGGCCGCCACGTCCGGCACCAGGGCGTCCTTCTTGTGCGTCGGATACTTGGCCCAGGCGTTGAAGCGCACGCGGGCCACGGCCGTGTTTCCGGCCTGGTCGCGCACGAAGAGCGGCCCGGAGTCGCGGACCCAGGAGCGGTCCACGGGGCAGTCCACGAACCGTATCCGGTCCAGGTCCGCGCCGCAGTCGCGCAGTCTTCTCGCGGCCTCCGCCCGCACGGCCGGGGAGTGGACCAGGATGCGCACCTCCTCGCCGCCGGAGATGCGGCGGGCCATGTCCGCGAAGGCGAAGCGCGCGCCCTGGAGACGGCCGGGCCAGTCCAGGGTGCTGGGGGGCCAGGCCAACCAGGTCGCCTCGTGCGGCTCCCACTCGGCGGGCAGCCTGTAGCCCAGGGCCGCCGGGGATTTCGTAGCGGTCATTTGCCGTAGCGCTCCAGCAGGGGGTAGTAGGCGTCGATGCGCCGGTCGCGCAGGAAGGGCCAGATGCGGCGCGTCTCGTCCACCCGGCGGGTGTCCACCTCGGCCAGGAGGATTTCCTCCTTCTCGTCCGAGGCCCGGGCCAGAACCTCGCCGCGCGGGTCGGCCACGAAGGAATTGCCGAAGAAATGCACCGCCACGCCCGGGCCGTCGGGCTCCTCCAGGCCGATGCGGTTGGCCGCGGCCACGAACAGGCCGTTGGCCACGGCGTGCCCGCGCTGCACGGTCATCCAGGAATCCATCTGGCGCAGGCCCTCCTTCTCGGACTCGCCGTGCAGCCTGCCGATGGCCGTGGGGTAGAGGATCAGCTCCGCGCCCTGCAGCGCGGCCATGCGCGCGGCTTCCGGGAACCACTGGTCCCAGCAGATGAGCACCGCGGCGCGGCCCAGCGGAGTGTCGAAGACCGGAAAGCCCAGGTCGCCGGGCGTGAAGTAGAACTTCTCGTGGAATCCCGGATCCTCGGGAATGTGCATCTTGCGGTACAGACCCAGGGTATCGCCGTCCGGGCCCAGGATTACGGCCGTGTTGTGGTACATGCCCGGCCCCCGGCGCTCGAAGATCGGGACCACGAGGCAGACCCCGGCCTCGCGGGCCGTGGCGCTCATGATCTCCAGGGACGGCCCCGGGATGGTCTCGGCCAGGTCGAAATGCTCGCTGTCCTCGCGCTTGCAGAAATAGGGCGAGGCGAACAGCTCGGGCAGGCAGACCAGATCGGCCCCGCGTTTGGCGGCCTCCAGAACCAGGTCGCGGGCCTTCTCGCGGTTGGCCTCGGGCTCGGGCTGCATGGCGCATTGGATCAGGGCCAGGGTGAATTCCTTGGACATGGCGACTCCTTCGTGCTGCCCTCATCCTATAGTTTTCCCCTTCCTTCCGGTCAACGCCCCCTTCGGGGGATTATAGAAAGGCGGGGGAGGTTCCGCTCTTCCGCCTTTCTGGAAACCGGCGGAGCCGGCCCCCTTCGGGGGGTTATAGAAAGGCGGGGGAGGGTGGGCGCTGAAGAGGGCGGGGCATTGGGGAGGGTGCTCATCTTGTCTCATGTCGCCCCTCTTTCGCCTTTCTGGAAACCGGCGGAGCCGGCGAAGCCGGGGGGGATGGACAGGGGAGAGGGGGTCCGGTAGAAGAGGCACGGTTTTCGGAGGCTTTCTTGACGCGACGTTCGGACGATTCCCCCCGCTACGGCCTGTGGGCCGCCCTGCTCATCCTGGCCGGAACCCTGGGCCGGGTCTGGTTCGTGGCCTCGGGCCAGCTGAACCTCGTGCAGGACGAGGCCCAGTACTGGGACTGGACGCGCCATCTTCAGCTCACCTACTATTCCAAGGGCCCGCTCATCGCCTGGATCATCAGCTTCTGGACCTCGTTGTTCGGGAACACGGAGCTGGGCGTGCGTTTCGGCTCCATCGCGGGCGCGGCCCTGGCCCAGGGCGTGCTCTACCTGGGCGCGGCGCGGCTCTGGAAACGGCCGGACGTGGGCTTCTGGGCCGTGGCGCTCATGAACACCATGCCGCTGTTCCTGGCGCTCGGCGTGCTCATGACCACGGACAACCCCTTCGTGCTCTGCTGGGCCGTGGGCCTGTTCTGCCTCTGGGCGGCGGGCGAGGGGCGCGGGGGGCCGTGGCCTTTCGCGATCCTGGCCCTGGCCCTGGGCGTGGGCATCCTGGCCAAGTACACCATGCTCGGCTTCCTGGGACTGGCCGTGCTCTACGGGCTGATCCTGGAGTGGAAGGGCTGGCGGCCGGAGCGGTTCTGGCGGCGGCTCATCCCGGCCCTGGCGGGCGCCCTGGTCCTGGGCTTCCTGCCCACGTTCATCTGGAACGTGCAAAACGACTTCGTGGGCTACAAACACGTGCTTTATCTCATCGGGGTTGAGGGCAAGGAATCCGGCCGACTCCTGCGGCTCGATCGCTTCCCGGAATATTTCGGCTCCCAGGTGGGACTGGCCACGCCCTGGTGGCTCTGGTTCATGTTGGCGGCGTCCTGGAGCGCGGCGAAGCGGCTTTTGGCCGCGCCGCGCGGACTGGCCGGGGACGATGCCGCGGCCACGCGGCGGAGCAGCCTGCTGCTGGTCTTCTTCCTGCCGGTCTGGGGCTTCTTCCTGCTCTGGAGTTTTCACGCCAAGGTGCTGCCCAACTGGACCACGGTGAGTTACGTGGCCGGGGCCCTGCTGGCGGCCTGGCGCTTCGCGGACCTGGTCCGCGACCCGGCGCGGCGCGTGGCCCGAAACGCCCTGCTCGTCTGCTCCGCCTTGATTTTCTTGGCCCTGCACCTCGCGCCGGTGCTGCCCATCCCGGACAGCGTGAACATGACGAACCGGCTCAAGGGCTGGGAGAGCGTGGGCCAGAAGGTGGACGAGCTGCGGCGCGGCCTGCCCGACCCGGACAAGACCTTCATCTTCAGCGACGTCTACGACGTGACCGCGGCCCTGGCGTTCTATGTGCCGGGCCAGCCGCGCACGTACTGCGCCTGGATCGACGGTCGGCGCATGAACCAGTACGACCTCTGGCCCGGGCCGCAAGCCTACAAGGGCGGCGACGCCATCCTGGTGATCAAGGGAACCTCCGACAGCATACCGAGAAAAATCGTTCCCCTCTTCGAGTCGGTTTCGGACCCGATCCACTTTCAGTCCGAGTTCCGGGGCAAGCCCGCCCGGCGTTTCACCTTGTATGTCTGCAAAGGCTACAAGGGGGACTGGTACACGCAGCAGACTGGATTTTTTTAGCTTTAATTTTCAGAAGGTTGCCTTCAACTTCCCTCCATCATTGAATCAATTTTTCTTTACCCGAAAATGAAATTCTGTGAAGAAATGGGAACTTTTTTTTGCATGGAGTACAGCCCCTTGCCTGTTCCGGCCACGTTGAGCCTGGATGTATTTCTTTGACAATCGTTGACTACCGATGACAATTCTTGTAATGCGTCTAGCAACGTGAGACTCTGGGTACATGTCTGACACACCAGTGACACCGAGACTGTTGACGGTGAAAGAGGTGGCCGAGGCGCTCAGGGTCCACGTGCGCACCGCCTACCGGCTTGTGACCGAGGGCTCGATACGGGCCGTGAAGATCGGGAGCCAGTGGCGGGTTTCGGAGGCGGCCCTCCTGGAGTTCATCGAGAAGGGCACCCCGGTTGAGCGGCCCGCCAAGGCGGAGCCGGTCCAGAAACAGTACAAGCTGCCTTTGTAGCGGCCGTGCCGCGCGGGAGAACGGAATGCCCAGGAACATGAGCCCGGATATGACCGGCGGGTGGATCGGCTCGGTGACGTTGCCCAACGACATGGGTGACGATCTGACGTTCACCGGCCGGCTCGTGGCCGAGGACATGCACTTCAACAACAGCAACGGGATGCTCACGGTCGAGAAGGTCTACGAGCGCCAGGAGGGCGGATCGGCCTACGGCGTGATCTCGGCCATCGGGCACACCCGCGACCGCCGGGCCTATCTCCTGGAGGAGATGGGCGAGGTCTGCGTGGTGAACAACGGGCGCTTCTCCCTTGAGATTCCCACCGAAGAGCTTTTGGGGCTGCTGTCCCTGGCCATCGAGGCCGAACGGGACGCCTGCGCGGATTCGGAGTGCGATCACATGATCCGCAAGCTCGCCGCCAACGACTGAGGCTGCCTCCTCAGGTCCCATAGGAAAGGGGCGCTCCCGAGCGGAGCGCCCCTTTCTTTTCGCGCGCGGGGTGGTCAGCAGACGGCCTTGCGGACCTCGGGGTCGAGGATCTGGCCGGTGGATTCGAGCACGGAGCGCCAGTAGTCGGACTTGACGTTGAGCTTCTTGCGCTTGCGGGTGACGAGGTGCAGGGGCAGGTGCACGTAGCGCGAGAGCAGGCGGCTGACGACCATGCCGGTCTTTCCGGCCATGGCCGCGTGGACCGCGTTCTGGCCCAGGAAGCCGCAGTAGACCCGGTCGTTGGCGTTGGCCGGGACCGAGCGGATGATGTAGCTCGGGTCGATGAACTTGAGGGTCACGTCCATCTCGCGGCTTTTGAAGTAGTCCTTGATCTTGTTGATGAGCAGGGTGGAGACGTCGCAGAGCACGGGGTTGCCCGAGGCGTCCTTCTCGCCGCTGATTTCGCAGTGGTCCTGGCCCGCGCCCTCGGCCACGACGATGACCGCGTGGTGGCGGGTGCGCAGCCGTTCCTCCAGGGAGGGCAGCAGGCCGTGTTCGCCTTCGAAGTGGAAGGGCGACTCGGGCACGAGCACGAAATTCACTTCCTTGAGGGCCAGAGTGGCCTGGGCGGCGATGAAGCCCGACTCGCGGCCCATGAGCTTGACCAGGCCGACGCCGTTGTTCACGCCGACGGCCTCGGTGTGGGCCGACTGGATGGCCTCGGTGGCCTTTTCCACGGCCGTGTCGAAGCCGAAGGACTGGGACACGAAGTTGATGTCGTTGTCGATGGTCTTGGGGACGCCGATGACCGAGATGCGCAGGTTGCGCCTGCTGATTTCGTCCACGACCTTGGAGGCGGCGCGCATGGTGCCGTCGCCGCCGATCATGAACAGGGCGCTGATGTTCATGCGCTCCAGGGCGTCCACGATGTCCTCGGGGGGCTGGTGGCCGCGCGAGGAGCCCAGGATGGTGCCGCCGAACTGGTGGATTTCGGAGACGGCCTTGGGGGTCAGTTCGACCACGTTGTGACCGAAGCTGGGGATGAAGCCCTGGAGGCCGAAGCGGATGCCCAGGACCGAGGCCACGTGGTAGTTGTGGTGGCAGGTCATGACGATGGCCCGGATGACGTCGTTGATGCCCGGGCAGAGGCCTCCGCAGGTGACGATGGCGCACTTGGTCTTGGACGAGTCGTAGTAGAGGAACTCGCGGGGACCGGCCTTCTCCACGTCCAGGGTGAGGGTTTCGTCCGGGCCCAGCTCGTCCAACTCCTCCTCGGTGAGGATGAAGGGCTGGAGCTGTTCGTCGCTGACGAAGCGGCAGTGGCGCAGGGGCGTCGGAATCTTGGCCTTGCCCAGGCTCGGGATGGCGACATCCACCGAGGGCTTGGCCGGAGTTTTCTTGGGAGCCATGGGGTGTCCTCCGTTTGCCGTGAGTATGCCAGAACGCGGAGATTCCGCAAATGACTCCGGTCGTCGGTCGGCCGATCAGCCCAGCCAGGCGTTGATTTCGGTCTCCGGCAGGGACTCGATGGAGCGGATCAGGTCCGCGCCGCTCGCCGTGGCCGCGCCCACCTGGGCGACCACGTGCCCGGCGGCGTGGTTGGCCAGGGCGCACGCGGTGAGCAGATCGGTTCCGGCGGCCAGGGCCAAGGCCAGGGTGGCGATGACCGTGTCGCCCGCGCCGGTGACGTCGAAGACCTTCTGGGCCACCGTGGGAATCTGGCGTACGGTTTCCGGAGTTTCGAACAGGGCCATGCCGCCCGCGCCGAGGGTCACGAGCAGGTGCTTGCAGCGCAGGCGCTTGAACAGGGCCTGTCCGGCGGCGAGCACGCTGTCGCGGCCGCTCACGGCCAAGCCCGCTCCCTCTCCGGCCTCCTTGGTGTTCGGCGTGAGCAGGTCCACGCCCTTGTAGAGGTCGTAGTTCACGGGCTTGGGGTCCACGAGGATGAGCGGGCGGCGGGGCAGGGGATTGACCATGTCCATGAGCCGCGACATGAACTCGCGGCAGATGATGCCCTTGCCGTAGTCCGAGAGCACGATGACCGGAACGTGGGGCAGGACGTCGCGCAGGGCGGAGAACAGTTCGTCCAGCAGGTTCTGTGGCAGGGGGTCGGGCTGTTCGGAGTCCACGCGGACCACCTGCTGGTTGTGGGCGATGATGCGCGTCTTGCGGGTGGTGGGCCGGGCCGGATCCTTGAGGATGCGCGATTCGATGCCCGCCTCGCCGGTCATGCGCACGAGGGCCGCGCCGTCGGGGTCGTCGCCGGTGCAGCCGAAGAGCACGGGGCTGCCGCCCAGGGCGGCGATGTTCTGGGCCACGTTGCCCGCGCCGCCCAGGACGCGTGTCTCATTGGTGACGCGGACCACGGGCACCGGCGCCTCGGGGGAGATGCGGTCCACGGTGCCGATCATGTAGTGGTCGAGCATGAGGTCGCCTATGATGCAGACCTTGCGGCCCTGGAGCGCGGCCGCGGCCTTCAGTTGCGCTTGCTTGGAGAGCATCCGTTACGCCTTGTTTTTCCAGGTTGTTTGTATTGTGGTCAGTCCAGCTCGACGTCCTGAGCGCCGAGCAGGCGCGCCAGCTCGGCCAGGCGTTCCCGGCTGGAGAAGGAAATGGTCAGCTTGCCGAGATCCGGGGTGCCCTGGATGCGGACCTTGGCGTCCAGTTCGCGGGCCAGCCGCTTTTGGAGTCCGGCCAAGACTGGATCCTTGGCGCGGGTGCGGCGGGGGCGGGGCGCGGCTTCTTCTTCGGGCTCGGGTTCGGCTTCGGGTTCAGGCTCGGCCAGGGACAGGGAGCCGGTGGCCTTCCACAGACCGGCTTCCTCCTCGGCCTGACGTACGGTGAGATTGCCCTTGATGATCCGGCGGTGCAGGCCGGAAGCGGCCTCGGGGTCGGACACGGCCAGCAGGGCCCGGGCATGGCCCGCGCTGATGCGGCCCTCGCGGACGTCCTTCTGGATCTCCGGGGCCAAGTTGAGCAGGCGCAGGGAGTTGGCCAGGGCCGAACGGCTCTTGCCGATCTGGCGGGCCAACTCTTCCTGGCTCAGGCCGAACTGGTCCAGGAGCTGTTTGTAGCCCTCGGCCTCCTCCAGGGCGTTCAGGTCCTCGCGCTGGAGATTTTCGATGAGCGCGATGGCCAGGCTCTCGCGGTCGTCCATCTCGCGCACCAGGGCCGGTATCTCGCTGAGCCCTGCCATCTTGGAGGCCCGCAGGCGGCGTTCGCCGGCCACGAGTTCGAAGGAACCGGTTCCGAGCGGCCGGACGAGCACGGGCTGGAGCACGCCCTGGGCCTTGATGCTGGCGGCCAGGTCGTCCAGGGCGCGGGGATCGAATTCCTTGCGCGGCTGATGCGGATTGGGCGTGATGGCGGAGATGGCGATGTTTTTGACTTCGCCGGGGGCGACGGTTTCGTCTTCGGGCTTGAGTCCGCCGAGAAGGGCGTCCAGGCCCCGTCCCAGGCCCCTGGTGGATGCGGCCATGTTCATTCTCCTTGTGCTTGCGGTCCGGGCACTTGCCGGGAGGAGGGACCGCGCCTATAGTGCCGGATACGCGGAGCCGAGGGCTCCGATCGCCCAATCCCCTTGGAGGACCTATGGTTTTCGATCCGATCACTGAAATGTATGACAAGTCCGGCGAACTGCTCGGCGTGCAGCTTTCGGCCGAGGCGTGGCTCAAGGTGCGCGAAACCGTGCTGGCCGCGCTGGGCCCCCGTCCCGAGGAAGAGCGGCCCGAGCCCCTGGCCGATTGGGAGCTGCTCAAGCAGTACTGGGACTTCCCCTATCCCGTGGACATGGACGTGGCCTGTTCGGAATGCGGGGCCCGCACCGAGGACTGGTCCAAGGACGAGCCGCGCAAGTTCCGGCTGACGGGAGCCAACCTGGGAGGACTGGTGGCCTTCCGCTGCCAGGGGTGCCGGGCCAAGGTGGTGAAGAAGCATTTCAAGAGTCATATCAAGACCGAAGTGACGCCGTTCCAGGACAAGATTCCCACCAAGGAAGCCCGCTACAAGTAGCCTACTGCACGCCCACGGCCGCGTCGCGTTCGTCGGCGTGGGCCGTGCGGCTGCGTTCCACTTCCTGGGCCAGGGCCAGATAGGCCTCGGCGCCCGTGGACTTGATGTCATAGGTGATGACCGGCTTGCCGAAGCTGGGCGCTTCGGAGAGGCGCACGTTGCGCGGCACGATGGTCTCGAAGAGGTGCTGGGGGAATGCCTTGCGCACCTCGTTGCGCACCTGCCAGGAAAGGCGGTTGCGCGAGTCGTACATGGTCAGAACCACGCCCAGGATGTCCAACTCGGGATTGAGGCGCTTGCGGACCAGCTCGTAGGTCATGAGCAGTTGGGCGATGCCTTCCAGGGCGTAGTATTCGCACTGGAGCGGGACGAGCAGTTCGCGGGCCGCGCAGAGGGCGTTGACCGTGAGCAGTCCCAGGGAGGGCGGGCAGTCGATGAGGATGAAGTCGTAATCCGGGTCCAGGGCCTGGAGCAGGTCGCGGACGTAGTACTCACGGCCGAACTTGTCGGCCAGCTCGATTTCCGCGCCCACGAGATCCTGGGTTCCGGGCAGCAGGCTCAGGTAGGGGATGCCCGTATCGTAGACGGCCTTGCGGGCGTTTTCGGGCTGGAAGAGCACGGAGTAGATGTTCTCGCGGCGGTCGCCGGGGTAGAAGCCCAGGCCGCTGGAGGCGTTTCCCTGGGGGTCGCAGTCCACCAGGAGCACCTTCTTCTCCATGACCGCCAAAGAGGCCGCCAGGTTGACGGCGGTGGTGGTCTTGCCCACTCCGCCTTTCTGGTTGGCGATGACGATTCTTCTGGCCACGCTGGACCTCGCTTTTTCTGATATTTCCGGTGGTTGACGCGACTGGGAGGCGTTTTCCCCACTGTGTTTCACGTGAAACAATCGAGCTGAGGGAGGGTAAGTTTCACGTGAAACAGCGTTTTGCCTCATGTCGTTCTTCCTTGCATCTAGACTTTTCGTAGAAGAAACGCAAGAACGAAAAGGCCTATGCGCACGTTGCGGAGAGTGCTCCGCGTGAATTTTCGCCAAGAAAAAAGCCCCTCGGCCGGATGGCGGAGGGGCTTTTGGTGTGGCTCGGCTGTCTACATTCTGTAATACTCGCGATACCAGGCCACGAAGTTGGCGATGCCGGTCTCGATGCTCGTGGCGGGCTTGAACCCCACGTCGCGGACCAGATCATCCACGTCCGCCTCGGTGGCCGGGACGTCGCCCGCCTGCATGGGCAGCAGATTCCATTGGGCCTTCTTGCCCAACTGCTGCTCAAGCACCTCGATGTAGCGCGAGAGCTCCTCGCTGTGATTGTTGCCGATGTTGTAGATGCGGTAGGGCGCGGAACTGGTGGCCGGGTCCGGGTTCATGGGGTCCCAGTCCGGGTTGGGCGCGGCCGTGCGCATGGTCACGCGCACCACGCCCTCGATGATGTCGTCGATGTAGGTGAAGTCCCGGCGCATCTTGCCGTGATTGAAGACGTTGATGGGCTCGCCCGCCAAGATGGCCTTGGTGAACAGGAACAGGGCCATGTCCGGCCGTCCCCAGGGCCCGTACACGGTGAAGAAGCGCAAGCCCGTGCAGGGCAGCCGGAAGAGGTGGGCGTAGGAGTGGGCCATCATCTCGTTGGACTTCTTGGAGGCCGCGTACAGGCTGATGGGATGGTCCACGCCCCGGTGCGGGGACAGGGGCATGTGCGTGTTCAGGCCGTACACCGAACTGCTGGAGGCGAAGACCAGATGCTCGACCTTGTTGTGGCGGCAGCCCTCCAGGATGTTCAGGAAACCCACGATATTCGAGTCGATGTAGGCGCGGGGGTGCTGGAGGCTGTAACGCACCCCGGCCTGGGCCGCCAGGTTGACCACGTGGGTGAAGCGGTGGGCCTGGAACAGTCCGGCCACGCCCGCTGCGTCGGCCAGATCCAGCCGGGCGAAGGTGAAGCCCGGGAGGCGCTTGAGGATGTCCAGGCGGGCGTGCTTGATGGCCGGATCGTAGTAGTCGTTGATGCAGTCCAGACCGACCACCTCGTGGCCCATCTCAAGGAAGCGGCGGCTCAGATGGAAGCCGATGAAGCCGGCCGCTCCGGTGACGAGAATCTTCATTCCTTCTCCTCTTTCGTCTGATCGTTGCCCGCGGGCGCGGGTGAACTCAACAATCTCAGCAGATCCACGGGCACGGGGATGAGCGTGGACGCCTTGCTCTCGGCCGCGATCTCCCGCATGGTCTGGAGATAGCGCAGCTGGATGGCCTCGGGATGCTTGCCGATGATCGCGGCGGCCTCGGTCAGCCGCGCGGCCGCCTGGAACTCGCCCTCGGCGTTGATGACCTTGGCCCGCCGCTCGCGCTCGGCCTCGGCCTGCTTGGCCATGGCCCGCTGCATTTCCTGGGGCAGGTCGATGTACTTGACCTCCACCGTGGTCACCTTCACGCCCCAGGGATCGGTATGCTGATCCAGGATCGCCTGGAGCTGGGAGTTGACCTTGTCGCGATGCGACAGCAGTTCGTCCATCTCGACGCCGCCACATACACTGCGGAGGGTGGTCTGCGCAAGCTGCGATGTGGCCAGAATGTAGTCCTCCACCTCCACGACCGCCTTCACCGGGTCCACGATGCGGAAGTAGACCACCGCGTTGACCTTCATGCTCACGTTGTCCCTGGTGATCACGTCCTGATTGGGCACGTCCATGGTCACCACCCGCAACGAAACGCGCACCATGCGGTCGATCCAGGGAATGAGCAGGATGATGCCCGGCCCCTTGGCCCGGATCACCCGGCCGAGGCGGAAGATCACGCCGCGCTCATATTCGTTGAGCACGCGCAGGGAGGCGAAGACCAGGACGAGAGCGATGGCCAGCAGAGGCAGAAACGTATACATGCCGTCCTCCAAGGGTTGATTCACGAAGACTGGGGTCCGGTTTCGGGATCGCCGTGGCGCACCACGAGCGTCAGGCCGTCGATGCCGACGATCATCACCCGGTCGCCGGGCCGGAGCGGATCGTCCGAACGCGCGGACCAGATCTCGCCGCGCGTGCGCACCTGGCCGCGACTCCCTCGCCAATCCAGAACCTCGGCCTCCAGGCCGAGCATGGCCTGCCCGCCCAGGCTCGTGCGGGAGCGTTGGGCGCGCACCACCAGGGCCACGGCCAGGGCCAGGAAGGCGGACAGACCGCTCACGGTGACGATCACCGTGGACAAGGGCAGACCCGGCATTCCGGACGTCGGATCGAAGAGGATGATCGAACCCAGGAAGAGGGCGATCACGGCGGCCACGCCGAGCATGCCGTAACTCGTGATCTTGACCTCCAGCCAGAACAGGGCCAGCCCCAGCAGAATGAGGCCCACGCCCGCCGCGCTCGTGGGCAGGACGCTCATGGCGTAGAGCGCCAGGAGCAGGCAGAGCCCGCCGAGCACGCCCGGCAGCACGGCCCCGGGCGTGGTCAGTTCGAAGAACAGACCGGCCAGTCCGCCGAGCATGAGGAAATAGGCCACCTGCGGGTGCAGGAGCCAGGACAGGAATCGGTGCCGGAAGCCGGGCTCGAAACGCTCGATCGTCATCTGATCGGCATCGAAGCGCAGTGCTCCGCCCGCGTGGCGGATGCCGCGTCGTCCGGCCTGGATCAGGAAGTCCGAGGGATCATCGGCCAGGATCTCCACCACCCGCTCCAGGACCGCGTCCTGGGCCGAAAGACTCACGCTCTCGCTCACGGCCCGCTCGTACCAGTCCGCGTTGCGGCCCTGGGACGCGGCCGCGCCGCGAACGAGGCTGATCAGGTCGGCCTTGACCTTGTCGCTCATGGTCTTGCTCAGCTCCTCGCCGCCCTGGGCCACGGGCGAGGCCGAGCCGATGGTGGCCTGCGGGGCCATGCCCGCCACCTGGGAGGCGGCCACCAGGAAAACTCCGGCCGAGGCGGCCTGGGCTCCTCGCGGGCCCACCCAGACAAGCACCGGCGTGGGCGCGTTGAGCATGTCCTTGACCATGCCGCGCATGGTTTCCAGCAGGCCGCCCGGGGTGTCCAGGCGGATCAGAAGGAGATCATGGCCTTCGACCTGGACCCGCGCCAGGGCGGCGCGCAGCAGCTCTTCCTGCACGGGCGTGATCGCGCCGGTGATCTCCACCTCCAACACCCTGGTCGGCCGCGGATCCGCCGCGTCCTTGCTGAACGGCGCGGAGGGCAGGGCGAAGGGAAGAAGGAAAAGAAGAAGAATGACGAGGAGACGCGCCGGGCGTGGGGGGATTCCGGGAGTCATGGCCCATCCTAGCCACAAGGCGCGGGAAAACACAACAGGCGCGGAGTCGCGGTCAGAAGCGCAGCACTTTGAGGCGGTCCACGGCGAAATGTTGGTCGTGGGGCAGGAGCTTGAGCAGGTCAGCCGGGGCGGGCAGGACATGGATGGTGATGGCGCCGTGCTGGGCCTGAGGCTCGGCGGCGTCCGCGCCGGGTTCGATCAGGGCCAGGGCGTCCGCTCCGAAGCAGGCCACGTGCTTGACGCCCAGGGCCTTGCAGCCCTCCCAGAAGAGGTCCGGCCGGGTGAGCAGGCCGCCCTCGCCCGGGCAGCACTGGGGCCAGAAGGCCGTGGTGCCCTTGGGCCAGCCCAGGTGTCCCAGGAGCGAACGGAACAGATGCCCACGTTCCGGCGAGGCCTTGCCGCAGAGATCCCGGCCCAGCTCCAGGTAGGTCCAGACCATGCGCGCCGTGCGTGGGGTCTTGGCCCAGCAGCGGTCCCAGGGCGCGGGCCAGCACACTTGCGGATCGTTGGAGACGGCTTGTGGAACGGCCTCGGCGGAAGGCCGCGCCTCGGGCGCGGCGACTGCCTTGCAACCCAGGAAATACCTTACTCCGGCCTGATACCAGGGGAGCAGGTGCGGAGGCAGGTTCAGAGTTGCGGAAGGAGATCCCATATCCGCCAGGCCACTTCGGTTTTGGGCAGGGCGGGCCACTGCTCCAGACGGCCTCGCCGGTCCAGGACGCAGACCGCGTTGGTGGGTGAGGCGAAGCCGCTGTCGGCCCGGTCCACGCGGTTGGCCACGATGAGGTCCAGGTTCTTGGCCTTGAGCTTCTTGGCCGCCTGGGGGCCCAGGTCCGAGGTTTCGGCCGCGAAGCCCACGAGAATCTGCCCCTCGCGCTTGTTCGCGCCCAGGTCGCGCAGGATGTCCGGGTTGGGCAGGAAGCGCACGGTCAGCCCGTCGCCCGCCTTGTCCTTCTTGAATTTCTGGTCCCCGTAGGGCTCGGGCCGGAAGTCGGCCACAGCTGCGGTCATGCAGGCCAGATCCATGTCGGGCCAGAGGTCCATGCAGGCCGCATGCATCTCCAGGGCCGTGTTCACGTCCACGCGTCGGATGCCCAGGGGCAGTGGCTGATTCACGGGCCCGGCCACCACCGTGACCTCGGCCCCGCGCAGCCAGGCCGCCGTGGCCAGGGCCGCGCCCATGAGCCCGGAGGAGGCGTTGGTCCAGAAACGCACCGCGTCCCAGGCCTCGCGGGTGGGGCCCAGGCTGACGAGCACGCGTTTGCCAGCCATGTCGGCGGGCGAGAGAGCCCGCAGCGCGGCGGCCAGAATCTCAGCCGGATCGGCCAGTTTGCCCTGGCCTTCGTCGCCGCAGGCCGCCAGTCCCTGGCCGGGCTCCACGCCCAGGGCGCCGCGCTCCAGGAGTTTCGCCCAGTTCTCGCGGGTCGCCGGGGCGGCCCACATGGCCGGATTCATGGCCGGGGCCAGGACCAGCGGGCCCCGGAAGGCCAGGGCCTGGCAGGAGAGCATGTCGTCGGCCAAGCCGCAGGCCAGCTTGGCCAGGATGTCGGCTGTGGCCGGGGCGATGAGCAGAACCTTGGCCGCGTGGGAGGGCGCGAGGTGTCCGAACGGATCGACGGTCTCTGCCCCGGCGAACATCTCGCCGTAGACCGGGTCCGCGCCCAGGGCTTGGAAGGACAGGGGGGTGACGAAGCGCTCGGCGGCCCGCGTCAGGGTGGCGGAAACGGAACATCCCGCGCGGAGCAATCCGCGCAGGATGTCCAGGGCCTTGTAGGCGGCGACGCTGCCCGTGACCCCGATGTGGACCCGGGAGCCCAGGAAACCGGAGAAGAGCAGCGGGTGTTCCACTATTGCAGTTCCTTTTCCCGGATGGCGCGGGAGCTGCCGGAGCTGGCCCCGGCCGGTTTGGAGGAGGAGAGCGAGTTCTGTCCGCTGGGCTGCTGCATGGTGGTGCCCGGGCCGCCCTTGGCCTCCACGGCCACGATGGTCACCTTGGACTTGAAGCCGTCCATGATCTGGATGGAGGCGCTCTTGTTGAACTTCTCGAAGATGAGGATGGACTTGTCGGCCTTCAGGGAGGTCACCAGGGTCCAGCCGTCCTTGGCCATGTTGTTGATGAAGAAGTTGATCAGGTCGGCGTTGACCACGCGGCCGGTGAAGATCATCACCCCGGAGCGGAAGGAGCGGGTGTCGAAGACGTAGCTCTCGGCGGCCTGGAATTCCAGCTCCCGGGGCACGAGGATGTCGCTGAAGTCATAGTAGTAGCTGGAATTCTCGTAAGTCTCGGTGTGGACTTCGGGTGTGGACGCCTGGCTGGAGGTGGTCGCGCCGGTTTCGGCCGGATCCGTGGAACTGGAGTTGGAGAGCGAGGAGCAGGCGGTCATGGAGGCCAGGGCGACGGCCACGACGAGGAGTTTCAAAGAGTGGGACATGCGTTCCTCCTGAGTGGGAGTTGGACTCGCTGGAGAGAGCCGATGTGTGCTGCTTGAGCCGGTCTATAGCCCAGGAAGCGTGAAACATCAACGCCGCAGGGCCGGAAAGGCCCGGCGGGACGGCGGCGATCAGGAGGGCTTGAGGCGGTCGATCTTGTCCAGGAGGTGGCGTTCCATGTCGCGGCGGTCCTTGCGCAGGCGCACCAGTTCCTGTTCCAGGGTCTGCATCTTGATCTTCAGGTCCGAGGTGTCGAAGGACAGGCCCAGGGCCAGCTCCTCGATCTCGGCGTCCTTGCGCGCCAGGGATTTGTGGCCCGCGTCCAAGGCCCGGCGGAGTTCTTCGTCGCCGCCCTGGGGCAGCGCCTTGAGCTTCTTCCGTTCCCGGGCCAGGAGCACGAATCCCGCCTTGAGCTTGCGCACGTCCTCGCGCAGGCAGGCGATGATCTCCTTCTGATCGGCCAGAAGCTGCAGGCTTTGCCCGAATTTTTCCACCATTTCGGCCAGGGCCGGGGAGACGGCGCGGACGTCCGCGGCCGGAGCCGACGCCGGGGCGGCGTCCACGTCGATGGTCCGCGAGAACTCGCCGCGCAGGATCTCCTCGATCTCGGTGGTCACGCGGCCGTCCTGGTAGAGCGCGGCGATGCGCTCGAACACGCCCGCCGCCTCGGGGGCGTAGCGGGTGACCCGGCCGGTCTTGCGGTGGGGCAGAAACTCCCGGAACAGCGAGGCGTAGCGGCGGGCGGTGGGCGCGGGTATGCGCGTCAGTCTCGCGATGTCGGCCACGGAAAGCCAGTCCATGCGCTCCTCCGGGAAAAGGTTCGGAAGCCCTCGCGCAGAATAAGGAATCCTGGCCGTGAGCGCAAGCCCGTGATCATCTTCGTCAGATCATCATCACGGAGAAACGCCGTCCGCCGGGGCCGGCCCGGTCGGTTCGATGACCCGGATCTTCCGCCAGGCCCCGCGCAGGAAGCGGATGCGCATGATCACGGCCAGGACCGCGATGTAGATCAGGACACAGGCCCAGGCTGGGTAGAGTCCCCAGCCCAGGACGCGGACCATGAGCCAGGTGGGCAGCACGAGGATCAGGGCCGAGCAGCCCAGGATGGTCAGCATGATGAAGCGGGTGTCGCCCGCGCCGCGCAGGGAGCCGTACTGGATGATGCCCACGGAGTCGAAGAGGCAGTACACGGCCACCAGCCGCAGGAGCACCACGCCGGTCTCGCGCACGGCCTCGAAGTGTTCCGGGCTCAGATCCTGGGGCCGGAACAGGCTCAGGAGTTCGCGGGGGAAGAAGACGAAGGCCGCGTCCAGGATCAGGGTGTAGGTCACGCAGAGATAGAGGGTGCTCGTGTTGGCGTAGGCCGCCCGGTCCGGGTCGCCCGCGCCCATGGCCTGGCCCACCAGGATGCTGGCGGCGACAGAGAAGCCGACCATGGGCAGGAAGACCAGGGCGTTCAGCGAAAAGACGATGTTCGTGGCGGCCAGGCTTTCAGCCCCCAGGCTGCCGATGATGAAGAGAAACAGGGTGAAGCCCAGGATGTCCATGAGGAACTGCACCCCGGAGGGCAGGCCGAAGCGCATGAAGCGCAGGAACAGGGCCTTGTCGAAGCGCCAGGACGAGCGCACCCCGAAGTTCCGTTCGTTGTCCCGGCGGAAGACGAGCAGGGCCAGGAGCAGGGCGCTCAGGAACCAGGCGAAGCAGGTGGCCAGGGCGGCCCCGGCGATGCCCATCTCCGGCAGGCCGAAGCGGCCGTAGATCAGGGCGTAGTCCAGGGGGATGTTCAGCAGCGCCCCGATCACGTGCACGACCATCACCGGCATGGTCAGGCCCCGGCCGGAGAAGAAGCTCGAGAGGCACATGCCGGTCACGGCGAAGCCCGATCCCAGGCAGAGAATGGAGAAATAGGTCGCCTCCTGGGCCTGGACCTCGGGAGGGTGCCCGGCCAGGGCGAACAGGGGTTCGGCCGCGAAGGTCAGCGAGGCCAGGATCAGCGACGCGGGCAGACAAAACCAGAGGCCCTGCCAGAGAGCCGCGCCCACGCGCCGGGGTTGTCCGGCGCCGGTGTACTGGGCCACGAACACGCCCACGTAATCCACCAGGCCCATGCAGAAGGAGAGCAGCACGAAATTGGCCAGCCCGGCGGGCAGGGCCGCCGCGATGGAGATCACGGAGTAGTTGCCGAGAAAGACGCGGTCGGTGAACTCCATGGCCGTGGTGGAGGCCATGCTCATGACCAGGGGCAGGCCCACGCGGAGCACGTCCTTGATGCCGCCGGGAGCGGAGTAGCGGGAAAACATGAAAAACCTCGATCAGCTTGAAGCGCGCGGAAATGCGGGCCGGCGACTCCGCTTTAGTGGGCCGGACGCGAATCTGTCAACTCCGAGTGCCGGGAATGCGGAACATTTGCCCTGTTCCGGGAAAATGCGCTATACGATGAGCAAAGGACGTATCAGGAGGTCGTCATGATCGTCGCGACGCCGCGCTCCAGACCCTGGAGCCCTTACCTCGGCGGAGCCCTGGCCGGGCTTCTGGTGGTGCTCTCGGTATTCCTGTCCGGGAAGTACTTCGGCGCCTCCACCACCTTCGTGCGCGGAGCGGGGTTCGTGGAATCCCTGTTCTCACCCGAACGGGTGGCGGCCATGCCCTATTTCATCAAGGAGATTCCCAAATTGGACTGGCAGGCCTTGTTCGTGGTGGGCATCTGCGTGGGCGCGGCCCTGGCCTCGCAACTGAGCGGCACCTTCCGCGTCCAGGCCGTGCCCGATTCGTTCGCCGAGCGCTTCGGGGGTTCATCCGCCCGCCGGGCCTTCGTCGCCTTCCTGGGCGGCGTTCTGGCCATGTTCGGAGCCCGGCTGGCCGACGGCTGCCCCAGCGGCCACGGCCTGTCCGGCACGCTCCAGCTCTCGGTCAGCGGCTTCATCGCCCTGGTCTGCTTCTTCATCGGCGGGATCATCACCGCCCGCCTCCAATACAAGGGGAGGTGAGCCGTGGACCTCTGGTACGGGCTGTTCACCGGCGTACTCTTCGGCGCGCTGCTCCAGCGCTGCGAGGTCATCCGCTACGACCGCCAGCTCGGCGCGTTGCGTCTGCGGGACATGACCATCGTGAAGTTCATGCTCAGCACCGTGGTGGTGGGCATGATCGGTGTCTATCTGCTGTTCGACCTGGGGCTGGTCAAGCTTTCGGTCAAGGCCGCGGTGCTCGGCGGGGTCATCCCCGGCGGGCTCCTCTTCGGCATGGGCTGGGGCCTTGTGGGCTACTGCCCGGGCACGGCCGCCGGAGCCCTGGGCGAAGGCCGCCTGGACGCCTTCTGGGCCATCCTGGGCATGTTCGTGGGCGCGGGCCTTTACGCCGAGGCCTATCCGGCGCTCAAGGCCGGGCTCCTGACCTGGGGCGACTACGGCAAGATCACCCTGCCCCAGGTTGTGGGCGTGAACCACTGGCCGATCATCGCCATGATCACGCTCGGCGCGCTGCTGCTGTTCCGCTGGTTCGAAAAGAAGGGGCTGTAAAGGAAAAGGGCGGGGGCCTCGCGGCCGCCCGCCCTTCACCGCGCCGGATCGCGGTCCCTTCGACTGTCACCGCCCGGCCAGGACGCGACCCGAACCTCCGGGGTTCGAGCCCCTCCCGGCCCTGCCCGGGCTGGAGACGGCTCCCGGCTTCCGCCGGGCCTGCACTCTTTTCGGCGGAACAGCTCCCGGGGTTTAGGGAGCGGTCAAAAAAAGGCCGTGACTTTCCGGCTTGACAGGCGGAACTCCCGGCGGCAAAAAAAGGTACATAGCCCGCTCTGCAACCCCGGAGGCGGCGATGTCCAATGAAATCGAAGAGAATCCCGGCGAACTGCTCGGCCTTGCCGGACGGCTCTGGGCCCAGTCCCTGGCCGCCCGTCTCGCGGATCTGGGCCTGGCCCCGGGCCAGGCGCCGGTGCTGCGCCGCCTGCGCGGGCGCGACGGCCTGACCCAGGCCGAACTCTGCGTTCTGGTGGGCGTGGAGCAGCCCACCATGGCCAACACCCTCAAGCGCATGGTCCGCGACGGCCTCGTCCGGCGCGCCGCCGATCCGGCCGACCGGCGGCGGACGCTTCTGCGCCTGAGTTCCCGCGCGCGAGGGCTCCTGGACGGCCTGGATCTGGCGCTCAAGGACATGGAGCAGACGGCCTTCCGGGATTTTCCCGAAGGGGACCGGAGAGAGCTGATGCGGCTGCTGGCCGCGCTTTGCGGCAATCTGCGGGCCGACTTGGCCGAGGACGTGCTCGTGCTCCTGGACGTGGTGCCCGAGGACGAGCCGCTCGGGGACGCGGCGGCCGGGACTCCGGCCTCAGGCTTCTGAGTCCGCGTCGCCGGAGAGGATGTCGGCCAGTTCCCGGATCACGCCCTGGCCGCCCCGGGCCCGGGTCACCAGCCGGGCCGCAGCCAGCGCCGAGGGATGGGCGTCGGCCGGGGCCACCGGCCAGCCCACCAGCCGCAACGCGGGCAGATCGTTCACGTCGTTGCCCACGAAGAGCACCCGCCGGGGGTCCAGACCGCGCGCGTCCAGAAGCCGGGCCAGGGCCGCGCCCTTGTCCGCGCAGTCCTGCACGGCCGGAATGCGCAGCTTGGCGGCCCGGGCCGCGACCACCGGATTGGCTTCGGTGGAGAGGATCATCTGCGGAATGCCGAGCGCGCGGATGAGGCCCACGCCCAGGCCGTCGGCCCGGTTGCAGAACACGGCCTCGGTCCCGTCCTGGGACACGAGCACCCGGTTGTCGGTCATCACCCCGTCGAAGTCGTAGACGATGCAGTCGATGTCGGCCTTGCCGGGCCTGTCCTGTTCCATGCGCACCCCGCGCGGCGTCGTCCGCCGGTCGTTTTCCGCTGTTCCCTCTCTAGCACGGCGTCCCGGCGTGTCAAGGAAGCCGGGATAAAAGGCCAGGAATCGCAACCCCCTGGACAGCGGTGGGCTTTTGGGTCAACATCGCCCACGATAGCCGTCATCGCGACGCGGGAGAAGGGCATGCCGGTACGGGAGTTCGAAAGCGTCTGCGTACACCACATCCTGGACGGACTGCGGTTCGGGCTCTCGCATTTTTCCCGGCCCAGCCGAGCGGCCGTGATCTATTGCCCGGCTCCGGACGATCCCCCGCGCATCTACGATCCCCAGAACCTTCTGCGCGGCCACGAGCCACGGCTCACCGAGGTCTACCTGGACGACGACGGCTGGCGCGGGCCGCGGCCCAGCGACTCCCTGGTTCACTGCCTGCGACCCGAGGAGGATCACGAGTTGACCCTCTCCGGCCTCATCGGTTTCGGCGGCCGCTCCCGCGCCATGACCTACCAGATGTGGTTCACCGAGCACCACCCGGATCTCTGCTCCGTCGGGCCCACCACCCGCTGGCTGGAATACGCGGTGAACCTCTTCTCCCAGAACTGCGAGTACAAGAACGTCCTCAACCTGGACGCCGCCGAGTTCCTGCTCCAGGATCTGGCCTGCCATGCGGTCCGCGACTTCCTGGTGGACGAGCGCGGCCTGATCCTGGGCATGGACACCAACCTGCGCATCTATCCGCTCCTGGACGCCGTGCTCGGCGTGTCCAAGACCCGCGAGGAAGGGGCCTGGGCCCGGGGCGTGATCGCCTTCGTGGAGCCCGCTTACCTGCACCGCCTGGACTTTCTTCTGCGCTTTCCCGAATTGGAGCGGCCCGCGCTGAGCAACCACAAGCACGTCCGCAAGCTGCTGCAGGCCGTGGAGAGCGACGACCGTTTCCTGGCCTCGGACGGCGGAACCATCGTGGGCGTGGCCCGGGGTGCGCTGCCTCCGGCGACCGTGCTGGCCGACTTCCGGGGCGGCCACGGCTTCCTGTATCTCGACCAGGATCCCGTATGCAGCTTCTCGGACGGCGACTTCCATTCCTCCAATCGCCAGCCCCTGCTCGTGCACCTGGAGGAGGCCCTGCTGGAGGTGGACCTGAGCCCCACCGACCGCCACGACCTGTTCCAGGCCGTGACCCGCATCGTCAACGATGCCCGGGATCAGCGTCACGGCTGCTCGGTGGTGGTGGACCTGGGTCTCGACCCCCTGGATCTGGCCGGACAGAAGCTGGAGGCGCCTCTGGATCTGCGGCGGGAAGGGGCGCTGGAGGTGGCCGTCGGGCTCTCGCGCGTGGACGGGGCCCTGCACGTGGCCCGCGATCTGCATCTGCACGGTTTCGCCTGCCTCATGGACGGTCTGGCCACGCCCGGCGAGAACCGCGCCCGGGGCGCGCGCTTCAACTCCGCAATCCGCTTTTCGGCCCGCCACCACGGGGTCATCGTGGTGGTCGTCTCCGCCGACCGGCCGGTGAACGTCATCCAGGGGGGCGTGGAACTCACCGCCCAGTGCGAATGGGTGCCCATGCCCGGCACGCCCCGGCCGCCCACCCTGCGGCAGTGGGTCAACCAGGCCATCGTCTAGGCCCTAGATCGTCCTGGGCGGCTCAATGGCGTCCTCGGGGCAGGCCAGGATGCAGCTTCCGCACTCGTCGCAGCGCGAGCCATCGATGCGGTAGGGTTCGCCCGGCACCACGGCCTTGAAGGTGCAGACCTCCGCGCAGGCCCCGCAGGCGACGCAGGCGTCGGTGATCCGGCAGCCCGGCTCCTCGTGCGTCTCGCCGCCGAAGGAGAAGCGGGTTCGCAGCAGCTTGTGGTCCCGGCGCTCCATCTCGAAGTCGTAGTCGTAGATTTCCCCCTTGCCCCGGTGCAGGCGGAACAGGCGGATGTCCGGGTAGCGGGCGTGGTCCTCCAGGACGTAGCGGAAGGTCGCATCGCCAGCGGCGGCCCCGGCCTCGATCTCGGCCAGGGGAACCTCCTCGGCCTCGCCCGTGATCCGCAACGTGTAGCCGGGTTCGAACGCGGGTTGCCCCACGGGGTTCTTTCCGGTGGGGCGGCCGGAGGGGAAAATGCCGCAGAGGGCGACTTTCCCGTTCGCCTTCAACTGCCGGTAGAACGGCTTGACGCTCATGTTCAGGAAATAAAGCCCCCGCTCATCGCAGCCGCAGACGTGGGCGATCCGGCTGTGCGGGGTTCCGCCGTCCAGGGTGGTGAACGTCAGGCAGCCGATCTCCCGGATGCGTTCATGAATTTCCTTCAGGGTCATGTCCCCGCCTCCTGGTTTCTGCGGAGCCGGCGCTCGGTTGGAGCGCGAAGGCCGGTCCCGGCCTATCTTCACGCAATCTCCATCAAGCCGGGGGCGCGGAGCCTCTGGGCTCCCTACTTCCCGCTGACGACCCAGGCATGGAAACCGGCCGTGGGCTTGTGGCCCACGCCGATGCCGCCCTTGTGCAGATACAGGCACATGGCCCAGGACGGGTCCAGGGCGCTGTTGGTGGCCGACCAGTAGGTGTCGCGCACGTTGACGAAGGGATGGGCGGCGGGCAGCGCCGGGGTGTGGCGCGTGGCGTCCACCAGGGATTCCAGCTCCAGGATCGTGGGCAGCCGCCAGTTCACCCGCCCGGCCAGTACCCGCTCATTGGCCGCGTGGGGCAGGGCCAGGGCCAGGGGCCAGGGCAGCGCGCCGCGCGGGTCCGCGTCGCGGGCCCAGATGAGATTCGTGAGCCGGTCGAGCACGGCCTCGCCGCCGGGCAAGACCTCGAAGCGCGGCTCGGGCCAGGCCCGCCCGGTTCCGGCGACGGGCCCAGGGTTGGGCAGCGACTCGCTCCGCCCGCGCACGGGCCAGACCAGATGATATTCGTCGGCCCGGCCGAAGAACATCCGGCCGCCGAGGAACTGCACGTACCAGAAGTAGCCGGGTTGGATGGCGGCCTCGGTGGCGCTCCAGTACCAGTTGGGGACCGCGTTGCGGAAGGGATGGCTCGGGGGCAGGCTGGGCGTGGCCGAGCCGAAGTCCACCAGGCTCAGCAGTTCCCGGCGGTCGGGCAATCGCCAGTCGTCGAAGCCGTGGCGGGCCTCCGCGCGCCATTCCGCGGCGAGGTTCCCGGCCTCGGCCCGGCTGAGCGGGAACCCGGCGGGGTCGGCGTCGGCGGACCAGTGCAGGCCCGTGAGCCGGTCCAGGGCCACGGCTCCGTCGGCCGAAAGTTCGAAGCGCGGCGCGGGCCAGGGACGGCCGGGCCGGAACTCCCCGTCCTGCCCCGATCCCCGGCAGGGCAGGGGACGGCCGTGGCGGTCGTGGCAGAGGGTCTGGCCGGAGTTGTGGATGATTGCGGTCATTTGCTGAAGGTAGCATCGGCGCGAGCCGGGGGCAAGGCGTCTGGACAGGGCCCGGCGGCTGGGGCAGAATCACGCCCGGGGCCGTGCGGCCCGAGGAGGTTCCATGCGTCCGGCCTCAGTCTGCCTCTGTCTGCTGCTCTTGTTCTGCGCCGCGATTCCGGCCCGCGCGGCCCAGCCCGACCCGGCCCAGCCGCCGCAAGCGGCTCCGGCGCGGCCCGGCGCGGCCCAGTCGGCCTTCGTCGTGATCCTGGACGCCACGGCCGGATACGCTCGGCTGGAGGCCGCCAAGCCCGTGCTCAACGCCGTCGTCCGCGACCTGCCGGAAAACGCCCAGGCCGCGCTCTACCTCTATCCCCAGCCCAGTCAGGTGGCCTGTCTGCCGGTGCGCGAACTGGTGCCCCTGGGCCCCCTGAACAAACTCGACTTCATGCGCGCCGTGTCCTCCCTGGCCAGGCCGGACGGCAAGCCGGCGCCGACCCTGGACCTGGAGGCCGCCACCAAACGCATCCTGGCCGTGCGCACGCCCGTCACCGCCGTGTTCCTGAGCACGGGCCTGGACACCTGCGGCGAGGATCCCGGCCCGGTGGTCTCCCTGCTCAAGGCCCTGGGCCTGCCCTTCACCCTGCGCATCGTGGGCTATCAGGTCACGTCCAACCAGGCCGCCGTGCTGGACAACATGGCCGGGCTCTCCGGCGGCACCTACGAGAGCGCGGCCGACGGCGCGGATTTGGCCCGGGCCCTGCGCCGGGCCTTCCGGGTCGAGAACCTGCTCGTGCGCGCCACCCGCCTGGGCGCGCCCTTCGACGCCCTGGTGGAGGTCCGGCCCGCGTCGGCCGGAACCGCTGGAACTCCACCCCTGGCCACCTTCCGCACCGGGCCTTCGGGACTGGGCGGGATATCGTTGCCCCTGGGCCGCTACGAGCTCACGGTCAGCGATCCCACGGCTTCCGGCCGCATCCGTTCGGTGTTCAAGGACGTGGCCGTGACCAACGAGCGCATCGCCGTGCGCGAGGCCGCCTTCGGCGGGGCGGAAATCCGCGTGGCCGCGATCAAGAACGGCAAGCCCATCGACGCACGGGTGGAGATCGCGGCCGAGGGCGGCTCCGGCATCCTGATCCAGGGACAGAGCGGCTCCCCGCCAGCTCCGTTCCTCGTTTCGCCCGGCATCTATTCCATTCGCGCCTCGGACCCCGAAAACCCCCGCAGACCCCCTTCCGTGCTCCCCAGCATCGCCGCCCGCTCCGGTGTCGTGACCACCGTGCCCGTGTCCTTCGACGAGGGCTGGATCAGCGTGCGCGCGCTGGTCAATGGAATGCCCGGCAACGTCCTGGTGGAGATCTATTCCCCGGGAGAAAAGGAACCCCTGGCCACGGGCATGAGCGGAGCCGAGACCCCCAAGGCCTTCCCGGTCCTGCCCGGGGTCTACGACGTGAAGATCATCGACCTGCCGACCAAGAAGAGCGTGACCAGGCACGACGTCTCGGTCATGCCCGGCCGGACCACCACCTCCGACTTCGCCTCCGGCTTCGCCGGTCCTTAGAAAGGCCGGCTTCGCCGGTCTACGGAAAGGCTAAGAGGATCCCATCGTTCCGTATTTCCGAAACGGGCCGAAGGCCCCCGACTTCGTCGGTTTCCAGAACGACGAAGGGGCGTTCCTCTTTCGGCTTTTTGAAACGGGCCGAAGGGCCTCGGCTTTCGCTGGAACGGGGTGGGTTTCAGGCCGCAGAAGGACAGCGCCTCGTTGAACCGAGGCGCAACCTCAAAGGTCGCGGTGATACGGCGCCTTTCGTCTTTCTGAAACGAGCCGAAGGCCCCCGGCTTCGCCGGTTTTGAGAAAGACGAAGAGGCGTTCCTCTTCCGGCTTTCCGAAACGGGCCGAAGGCCCCGGACTTAAGCGTCGGCGTCGGGCGAGATGGCTGGAGCGGTTTCCGGCTCGTCCTGCGTGGAGGAGTCGTCGTCGGGCCGTGAGTCCTTGCGTTCCTGCTTCTGGCGCAGCTTTTCGGCCTTCTTCTTGGCCTTGGCCAGTTCCTTCTGACGTTTTTCGTAGGAATAGTTGGGTTTCTTCGCCAATGTGACCTCCTTGTTGGTTCTTCCCCGGTGCCTTGTGACTCGTGAAAACTCTCTTTTGCCTTTTTATAACCCCCCGAAGGGGGCCGAAGGGGGTTAGTCGGTGGCCTCCTCGGCGGGATCGCGCTGTTTGCGGACGATCTCGCGCACCTGGTAGGGCTTGACGTCGGTCTGGGCGGCCAGGACGTTGGAGAGCACTTCCAGGATGAAGCCCGTGGACATGAAGCCCAGGGAGGCGAGGTAGAAGAGCACCGCGCCCAGGAACGGCGGCCGGGTGCCCATGTGCTCGCCGTAAAAGATCTTGCCGTAGAGCAGCCAGGCCATGATCACGCTGGCGGCCAGGAACAGGAACAGGGCGATGCGGCCGAAGAGGTAGACGGGCCGCTGCTTGAAGGAGTTCTGGAACCAGAGCAGGATGATGTCGAAGAGCACGTCCACGGAGCGGCCGATGCCGTAGTGGCTCTTGCCCGCGAAGCGCGGCGGAGCGCTGGTGGGCACCTCGGCCACCGAGCCGCCCAGCCCGTGGACCAGGGCGGGCAGGAGGCGGTGCTGGCCCTCGCGCAGATGCAGGGTGCGGGCCAGATCGCCGCGCAGGATGGACAGGCCGCCCATGTCCTTCACGTCGCACTTGCTCGTGGCGCGCAGAAGATAGTTCGCTATCCGGCTCGGGATGCGGCGCAGCACGAGGGATTCCGAGCGGTTGGTCCGCACGCCCTTGACCATGTCCCAGCCCTCGCGGATCGTGGTCACCAGGGCCGGAAGCTCCTCCGGCGGGTGCTGGAGATCGCCGTCCATGATGACCACGTACTTGCCCCGGGAGTGCTGCATGCCCGCGTAGATGGCGGTGCATTGGCCCCGGTTGCGGGCCAGGAATACGCCCGTGAGCCGGGGGTCGGCGTCGGCCAGTTCGCGGATGATCGCGCCGGTGGAGTCGGTGGAGCCGTCGTTGACGATGACGATCTCGTACTCGATGCCGAATTCGGAGAGCACGGACGTGACCCGGCGGTGGAACTCGCGGATGCAGAGCTCCTCGTTGTGCATGGGCGTGACCACGGAGAGTTCGATGGCGCGTTCGGGCATGGCGATTCCTTACGGCATCTGGCCGTAGTGCACAAGCTTGGCCCCCATCTCGCCCAGGACGCGGAGCCATTCCGGGTCGGAAAGGGCCTTGTACTCGGCCTCCCACTGGGCGGCCACGCGCAGTTTGCCATACTCGGCCGGGATGTCCGGGTCGCCGGGCAGGGGCTTGCCGGGGTGGCAGACGATCTCCACCACCCGGGCCTTGGGTGCGCGGGCGGCGTAGGCCCGGAAGCGTTCGGGCAGGAGAAAGCGGCCCTGGTCCGCGATGCCGAAGGCCAGGTCGGGCCAGCGCACCCGCGCCGGGCGCTTCTGGAACAGGGAGCAGACGCCCAGGAACTTGGCCCGCAGCCCGCCCGCGTCCATCCGGGCCAGCTTCTGGCACTCCACGGGCCGCCGCAGCCAGCCCACGCCGAATTTCCCGGCCACCCTGGCGGCCACGGCCATGAGCGTGGGCCAGGCGTGGATGTGCTTCTCGGAGTCGAAGTGCGTGGGTGTGACGCCCAGTTCCCTGGCCCGCTCCACCTGGGCGGTCCACTCGCGTTCCACCTGGCCGTGGTCGATGCGGCCGGTGAGGTAGCGCTTGAAAAGGGCCGTGTAGTCGCCCAGGAAGAGCCCGTCCGGGCCCACCAGACTGCCCACCTCGTCCGGGGGGAGGGTCGGCCGTCCGCGCAGGATGTTCAGGTGGACGCCCAGGCCCACGCCGGTGGTCTTGGCCGCTTGTTCGGCGTCCGGTCCGTTGACCAGCAGGGTGGAGGAGGTGACGATGCCGATCCGGCCGAGATCCTCCACGGCCCGCCGCACCGCCGGGTGCAGCCCCAGGTCGTCCACGTTCACGATCACGCGCATGGCGGGCACTGTAGACCCTGCGCGCCGCGGCGTAAAGCGGGGGCCGCCGGGACTCAGCGCGCCGGTCCGCCGCGCAGCAGCAGGGGCAGCCCGGGCCGGAGGTCGGCGGCGAAGGCCGCGTCCGCGTCCAGAACGAGTTCGAGCAGGTGCTCCGGCGACCGGCGGTAGACCATCAGACCCGCCTCGGCCAGGGCCCGGGACGGTTCGGAGAGATGATCGGCCCGGGGCAGATCGACCTCGACCCGGATCAGGCCGCGCACGGGCCCGCCCTTTGGAGGAGCCACACGTCCCGGGCCATGCACGAAGGGCAGGAAGACGATCTCGGGTTCTTCCAGGGGCGCGCCGTCCGCGAACTCCATGACCAGGCCCGGCGGGAGATAGGCCGGGCGATAGGCCCGGGTGGGGCAGGGGGCCGGTCCGTCCGGTGCTCCCCGGGAGCGGAACACGAAGCCGAAGGGATTCGCCCCGTTCCGGCGTCGCGACCAGCGCTCCCAGAGCCGGGTCTCCCGGGCGGGTCCGGCCTGGGCTTCCGCCGGGTCCGTGACCCAGAGCAGTTCGAGATAGGCGTTGCCGAAGGGAAAGCGGCGGTTGGCGGTTCCCTGGCCGGGATGGGTGTTGGATGGGCCCTCGGCCAGGCCGAGCCGGATCAGGGTTTCGGCCTCGGGAGCGCCGGGGCCGCAGCAGACGAAGATGTGGTCGAGTTCCAGAGGCATGGAAAAGCCGGGCGCTCCGGGCGCGTCGGCGCTGGTCTAGGGCTGGATGCCCCGGCGGGTCATCTCCGCGCGCACGTCGAGCTGGCGGTGGCGCAACGGGGTGGCGTCGCAGTTGTTGCTGGCGTCGCGGGTCACGCCCACGCCGATGCCCGCGCCGCCGCCGGACCCCCAGCCGCTGCCCACGCCCATGCGCAGGGGCGTCTCGGACCGGACGCGGTACTCGCAGGCCTCGATGGCCTGGTCCAGGTCGTAGTAGTAGCGGACGATCCCGGTGTCGGTCATGCGGGTGTAGTCCTCATCCATGAGCTGTTCACGGGCGGTCTTGCCGCAGGCGGCCAGGGCCAGGGCCGAGCAGAGACAGAGGCAGAACAGGAACGGCTTCATGGGGTCTCCTTGTGGGACGGTTGCTGACGGAAGGGAACATAGCATGCGGCCGGGACAAAAAAAAGCGGCTTGCGCGGCGTTTTCCTTGTCGCCGAAGGGAAAGGAGCGCGCTGCGGACATCGAGCGACGGTGGCACGGCGCGAGGAAAAACGGGGTCTGTTCCCATTCCGGGATATTCAGAGAGGATCAACTATTCAAGCGTGTTGCCGTGTCTCGTTCAGCGGGAGTCAATGGATTTCCCAACGTGGGATGGGACGCCGGAGTGTCTCCGCGTGGCATGGACCGCCACGGTATTCACCCGGCATGGCACAAGAAAAAAAATGGTGCGGGCTATACAAGGTGCGGCATGGAACTTATTGGATGAAAAAGGCGGAGAAGAAAAACGCACCCCCGGCAAGGAGGAACGGCCATGAAGGGCGACCACGAGCACAAGCACGACCACGAGCACGAGCATACCCACAGCCACGAGCACCCGCACGAGCACCCGGGAATGGGCGTGCATTCCCACCCGCACGAACACACCCACAGCCACGACCACCCGCACGAGCACAAGCACCCGCACGAGCACGCCGGGGAGGGCCACGATCACACCCACGCGGGTGAGCATGGAGCCCACGACCACGAGCATCCGGGACACGAGAAGGAAGCGCACGACCACAAGCACTGAGATCGACGCGAGGGGAAGCCCCGGAGGGCGGTTCGGCCGATGGCCGGGACGCCTTTTCCGGAGGATGCGGCAGACGCCGAGGGCGTCTCCGGGGGGAACGGGGGCGGTCGCCGGAGCAGTCCGGCGGTCGCCCCCGTATTTCATTCAAGGGACCGTCAGCCCAGGATGGCCTTGAGGTCCGCGTCCGGGGTGGAGATGGGCTTGATGTCGTAGTTCTCCACCAGGAAGTTGAGCACGTTCGGGGTCAGGAACGCGGGCAGGCTGGGGCCCAGGCGGATGTTCTTGATGCCCAGGGCCAGCAGGCTGAGCAGGATGGCCACGGCCTTCTGCTCGTACCAGGACAGCACCAGGGACAGGGGCAGGTCGTTGACCCCGCACTGGAAGGCCCCGGCCAGGGCCGTGGCGATCTGGATGGCCGAGTAGGCGTCGTTGCACTGGCCCACGTCCAGCAGGCGCGGGATGCCGCCGATGTCCCCGAGCTTCTTGTCGAAGAAGCGGAACTTGCCGCAAGCCAGGGTGAGCACCACGCAGTCCGCCGGAACCTTCTCCACGAACTCGGTGTAGTAGTTGCGGCCCGGCTTGGCCCCGTCGCAGCCCGCCACCAGGAAGAAATGCCGGATCTTGCCCGCTTTGACGGCCTCGATCACGGCCCCGGCCACGCCCATGACCGCGTTGCGCGCGAAGCCGACCGTGACCGAGCCCTTGTCCTCGTCCTCGGCGAAGCCCGGCAGCTCCAGGGCGCGGGCGATCACCGGCCCGAAGTCGGGGCTCTTCACGTGCGCGGCCCCGGGCCAGCCCACCAGGCCGGTGGTGAAGATGTTCGGCAGGTAGCTCGTGGGCTTCTGGATGCAGTTGGTGGTCATCAGGATCGCGCCCGGGAAGGCCGCGAACTCCTTCTGCTGGTTCTGCCAGGCCGTGCCGTAGTGGCCGTGGAAGTGCTTGTACTTCTTGAGCCCCGGATAGCCGTGGCAGGGCAGCATCTCGCCGTGGGTGTAGACGAAGACGCCCGTGCCCTCGGTCTGCTTGAGGATTTCCTCCAGGTCGCGCAGGTCGTGGCCCGAGACCAGGATGGCCTTGCCCTTCTTGTGGCCCAGGGGCGTTTCGGTGGGCACTGGGTGGCCGTAGGTTCCGGTGTTGGCCGCGTCCAGCAGTTCCATGGCCTTGAGATTGAGTGTGCCGCACTCCAGGGCCAGCCCGACCCAGTCGCCCAGGCCCAGGTCCGCGCGCAAGGTGGCGGCCAGGAGCTTGTGCACTCCCGCGTAGGCCTCGGCGTCCTCCCGGCCCAGGATCTGGGCGTGGTCCAGGTAGGCCGCCACGCCCTTGAGGCCGTAGATCACGGTCTGCTTCAGGGACTGGATGTCCGGGTCGGGATCGGCGTCCTCGCGTACGCCGTGCTGCTCGCCCTGGCGCACCAGGCCGGCCAGGTCTTCGGCCGGGGCGAAGTCCGCCACTGGACTGAAGGCGGGCTTCAGGCCTTTGGCGGCCAGGGCGGCCTTGAGCCGCTCGCGCAGCTCCACGGCGCGGGCGATGAGGCCCGGGAAGCGCGCGGGGTCGAAGTTCACGTTGGTCAGGGTGGAGAAGGTGGCCCGCACGGTGAAGACGTCCGCCTCGCGGTCCACGATCCCGGCCTCGCGGGCGGCCAGGGCCACTTCCGACAACCCTTTCAGCACATGGATCAGGAGATCCTGCAGGGCGGCGGTGTCCGGAGTCTTGCCGCAGACGCCGAGCTTGTCGCAGCCGGTTCCCTTGGCGGTCTGTTCGCACTGGTAGCAAAACATGTGGTCCTCCTTGGTTGCCATTCCAAATATGGACCACGGAATAGCCCGAGGCGATGAGAATCGCCTTGACCTGAGTCAAACCCGCTTCGCGGGATTCCGGAAAGGCGGGTTTCGGGAGACCGGGAAGACGCCCGAAGAAACCGCGTGTTCGCTTGTCGAATATTCTTGATCTGTTCAAAAACAGGGAATACGACAAGACAATGGCCATCGAGCGGAAAGGGCGGCGCGGCGCGGCCGGGCCGACGGTCGACGGTTTCCACCTTTTCATGCGAGGAGGTTTCCATGGCGCATCCCCGATTTCCCGACCCCATGACCGAGCAGGCCCTGCGCCGGCAGATCCCCAACGTCAAAGGCATGATCGGCCAGGAACCCGAGGCCCTCGCCCGCTACGCCCAGGAGGAGCAGGAGCGCAAGGCCCGGCTGGAGAAGATGATCGCGTCCGGGGCGGGGCTTCCCGAGGCCAACGCCGACGTCGGCGACGAGCACTACTTCTGCACCGTCGATGTGGCTTTCATCGTCTGCTATGGAACCGTGACCGCCTCGGTGAACTTCGGGGACGGCTACACCTGGGACTTCAAGTCCAGCTTCTGGGGCGGCGGGGCCTGCGGCGGCAAGGGCGCGGGCTGGAGTCCCTGGGGCGCGGGATTCATCGCCCCCCAGGAAGGCGAGAAGATGTGGTTCCAGATTCAGTCCGTGCAGGCCACCGCCGGTGAGATTCAGATGTTCTTCTGGCGTGCCGACCAGCCCATCCTGGGCGGCATCCTCGTGGTGGCCGCGGGCGTCGGCGCGTTCGGCGGCGGCGGAAGCGGCTTCTGGCATCGCGGGACCAAGTGGCGCTGACCAGTCCCCTGCTTTGGGTTTCGCAGGGTTACGGCAAGGCGGCGGGGCTTTCGCCTCTCCGCCTTTTTCATTTGTCCGCTTTGTCCGCGCGCGGCGGGGAGAAGAATCCGCCGAAGCGGACCAGCAGGGCCGCCAGGCCCATGAGCACCGCGAAACCGGCCAGCAGGAATCCGGCCGGGACCAGGGCGAAGGGCTCGTGCAGGAAGCCCTGCCCGTCCACGGAGGAGCCGATGAGCCGGAAGGCGGCCAGGCAGCACAGGCTGAGCACGGCCGAGACTCCGGCCGCCCAGACGAGCCCACGGGCCGCGGCGCGGCCCGGACTCTCCCCGGGTTCCGCCTCCTTTCGTCTCCCGTCGGGATGGAAGGTCCGCAGGAGGTGGCGCTCATCCTGGAGGATCATGACCGCCAGTCCCGCCAGGAAAATCACCGTCTGCGGGCCGGAGCCCGGGGAGAGGACCAACTCCAGGAGCAGGCCGGTCCCGGCGAAGAGCAGGCCGTGGAGGGTCAGGTTGTCGGCCGTGAACCGCTGGGCCTCGTCCCAGGTGTCCTGGTTCTTCATGGAGCGGGGCGTCCGGTAGCCGTAAATCCCGTTGATCGAGCGGGGCGGGAAGACCCGGAAAATCACGCCGAGGATGAAGAAGAGAATGCCGATCCAGATGAGCATGTCGCTTTTCCTCAGATTCGGAGGACGTCGAGGATTTCCACCCGGGCCGCCTGCCAGGCCGGATAGGATCCGGCCAGGAGCCCGATGAGCGTGGACGCGGCCAGGGTTCCGGCCAGGAGCGCGGGGTCCAGGACGAAGGGCATGCCGCCGAAGACGCTCACGGCCGTGGTCACAAGCAGGCCGGCCAGCACGCCGAGCACGCCGCCGGTCCCGGCCATGAGCCCGGACTCCAGCAGAAACTGGCCCAGGATCTGGGAACGCTTGCCGCCCACGGCGCGGCGGATGCCGATCTCCATGCGCCGCGCCCGGACCATGAGGATCATGATCGAGAGAATGCCCATGCCGCCCACGCCGAAGCAGACCGTGGAGGCGATGAGTCCCAGGGTATGCACGAGTTCCAGGGCCTGGAACTGGAGATCCTGGGACTGGCGGGCGGTGAGCAGGGTGAAGTCGTCGGCCTGGCCTGGCCGCAGGCCGTGGCGCTCGCGCAGGATGGCCCTGGCCGCGTCCATGACCGCATCCAGGGCCGGGCCCTGGTTCGAGCCCGGAGCCAGACGCAGGAACGCCCCGCTGATCCAGTCCTGGTTCGCCGCGCGGCGCATGTAGGTGGACAGGGGCATGAATATCTGCTCGTCCTGGTTGTCCCCGGCCAGATCGCGGCCCTTTTTCTCCATGACGCCCACCACCCGGAAGTCGGCGCGGTAGAGGTAGACCGTGCCGCCCAGGGCGGCCTCGGCCCGGCCGAAAAGACGCTCGGCGATGTCCCGGCCCAGCACGAGCACCTTGTCCCGCTCGGCCAGCTCCTCGGCGCTGAAGAACCGGCCCATTTCGGGGTGGAAATCGCGGATTTCGGTGTATTCCGGCCAGGTGGCGATGAGCGTGGCCTTGGTGGCGGCCTCGGCCGAGCGCAGCGGCATGCTCGTGGAGGCGTAGGGCGCCATGCTCAGCACCGAGGGCACGCCCCGGGCCAGGGCCTGGGCGTCGGAGATGGTGAAGTTGCGCTGGGCCGCGCCCAGGCGCAGGTCGCCGCCGCGCGAGAAGCGCACCTGCCCGGCGATGGCCGCGAACAGGCTGGGGCCCATCTTCTCGGCCTCCAGCTCGGCCTTGCGCTCCAGGGACTGGGACACGTGCTGCACCCCGGTGAAGGCCAGCGCCCCCAGGAACACCCCGAGCATGGCCAGGACCGCGCGCAGCTTGTGCACGGCCAATGACTTCACGGCGATGCGCAGATTCAGGAACATGGCCTAGCCGTAGTCCGCCCGGTTCAGACGCTTGTTGCCGTCGAACACGAGATGCCAGAGACGTTCCAGGGCGTGGCCCGTGTTCATCTCGTCATACGGATCGTTTTCAATCAATGAAAGCAGGTTGTTGTAGAATCCCAACGGCCGGGTCAGGATGCGCTGGCGGGACACGAGGAAGTTGGCCGTGGCCGCGTTGGCCAGGAACAGCCGGGGGGAGCTTCCGGCGAATATCTTCTCGAAGACCTCGCCCACCGGGATGTCCTTGCCCCAACCCCTCCATTTTCCCTTCCAGGCCGGGTCGAACATGCTGTGCGGCCGACCTAGCCGGTCGCAACGCAGACGGCACCAGGACAGGCCGCCGAAGCTCGCGCCCCGGTCCAGGAGGTCGGCCGCCTTGGTCAGCAGCGCGTCCACGCCCGCCTTGCCGTCCGGGGTCAGGTGCGGGAAGGGGTCGCCCTGCAGGAACAGGGTGTGGCGCGGGAATTCCGGGTAGTGGCGCAGGATGTGCGTGACATAGGTGTGGGCCTCGCGGCCGATGTTCGGCAGGGGCACGCCCCCGGGCCAGTCGCCGCCCTTGTCGTAGATCACGGCTGGAAAGCCCAGCCGCTCCGTCCAGGAAACGTCCTCCCGGTAGCGGGCCACCACGGCCATCATGTCAGGCTGCATCGCCCTCGTCCTCGTCGATGAGAAAGGCCCGCACGAAGGTGGGCCGCTCGTCCGTGGAGCGTGTGCCCGAGCCGTAGCCCACGGCCCGCACCACGCCCTCGGGCAGGGGGCCGTAGGTCTTGGCCAGGCGTTTGACCAGCGACAACCCCGTGGGCGTCGCCGTCTCCATGCCGATGTCCGTGGAAAAGGCCCGCATGCCCTTGGCCAGTTCGGCGCAGGCCGGGGCGGGCACGGGCAGTCTGCCGTGGGCGATCTCCACGAAGCCGGAGCCCAGGTTCACGGCCGAGGCCGCCACTCTCTTCACTCCCAGTTTCTCCACCAGCAGCAGCGTTCCGGTGACGTCCACCACCGTGTCCACCGCCCCGATTTCATGGAAGTGCACCTTCTCCAACGGCAGGCCGTGGACTCGGGCCTCGGCCTCGCCCAACAGGCGCAGCACGGCCAGGGCCTCCTTGCGCACCCACTCGGAATACGGCGCGTCCTCCACGATCCGGGTCAGATCCTCAAGATGCCGCAAGGGCTGGCTGGCGGTCTGGAGCACCCGCGCCCGGCGGGTGACGATGCCCGCCACCCGGGCCTCCGCGAACTCCAGCCGGAATCCGGGCAGCGGCAGCTTGGCCATCTGCTCTTCCAGATAGGAGCACAGCCTCCCCGCGTCGGACAGGGAGGCCAGGAGCATGTCGCCGCTGACTCCCGTGGTGCAGTCGAGATACAACGTGGGCATGAGTCCTCCGGGGGAAACCCCCTTCTTTGCAAAAAGGGGGTTTCCCCCGGACCCCCATCCCCCAAAAAACCTTCACGGCGTCGCGGCGTTCGCCGCGCCGCTGAATGGTCCAGGGCCGTGTCCTGGCCGGGGGCGAGGGGGCGGGGAGCCCCCACCTCGCTATCCAGCCAGGGTGTTCATCCGGTGAGCAAGGTACCCCGCGCCGAAGCCGTTGTCGATATTCACGGTGCAGACGCCGGGGGCGCAGGAGTTGAGCATGGCCAGGAGGGCGGCGAGGCCGCCGAAGCTCGCGCCGTAGCCCACGCTGGTGGGCACGGCGATCACCGGGGCGGGGCAGAGTCCGCCCGCCACGGAGGCCAGGGCCCCTTCCATGCCCGCCACGCAGATCACGGCCCGGGCGTCGCGCAGTTCCTCGATCACGGGAAAGAGCCGGTGCAGCCCGGCCACGCCGCAGTCGAAGTGGCGCAGTACGCGGGAGCCGAGGAATTCGGCGGTCTTGGCGGCCTCCTCGGCCACGGGCAGGTCCGAGGTGCCCGCGCTGAGGACCACGACCTTGCCGCGCGGCTTCACGGCTTCGCGGGCGTGGGAGAGCAGGCGGGAGACCGGGTCGTAGTCCACCTCCAGGCGGGCCGCGGCGGCCTCGGCGTGGGCCGGATCGGCGCGGGTGCCCAGGACGCGGGGCTGGTGCCCGGCCAGGCGGACCATGATCTCGGCCACCTGCTCCGGGGTCTTGCCCTGGCAGAAGACCACCTCGGCGCAGCCCGTGCGTTCGGCGCGGCGGTGATCCAGCTTGGCCATGCCCGCGTCGATGTAGGTTTCGCGCAGCAGCGCCCGCTTCAAGGCGTCCTTGTCGGCGCGGCCTTGGCGGTAGGCGTCCAGAAGTTCGTCGAAATTCATGCGGAGGTCCGTTCCTTGATGATGAGGCCGGAGAACCCGGCGGCGCGGGCGGCCTCGACCAGGGTGTTTTCGTTGTTTCGGGCCAGGGGAAGCTGGTCCGGCGGGATTTCAAGAACGAGGGTTTCGCCCCGGTCGCGGCAGCGCAGGGCCGAGAGGCCCAGGCCCCGGGCCACGGTTTCCAGGCGGTCCACCCGTTCCAGGGCGGCCGGGGTCAGGGGCGTGCCCGTGGGGATGCGCGTGGCCAGGCAGGAGTTGGAGGGCGCGTCCCAGCCGGGCAGGCCCAGGTCGCGGGACAGGGCGCGCACGGCGGCCTTGTCCAGTCCGGCTTCGGCCAGGGGCGAGAGCGCGCCCAGCTCGGCCACGGCGCGGCGGCCGGGTCGGGCCGGGTCGTCGTCGGCGTTGGTGCCCTCCAACAGGGCGACTCCCTGTGCGGCAAGGGCGGCCAGGGGCGTGAGCACGGCCCGCTTGCAGAGGTAGCAGCGGTCCGGGCCGTTGGCCGAAAGTCCGGGTACGGCCCAGACGTCCAGATCCAGGACGCGGTGGTTCAGGCCGAGAGCGCGGGCCTTGTCCAGGGCCAGGTCCAGGTCGCCGGGAGCCGTGAAGGCCGAGCGCACGGTCACGGCCAGGGCGCGGGGCCCAAGGGCCGTGTGCGCGGCGAAGGCCAGCAGGGTGGAGTCCACTCCGCCGGAATAGGCCGCCACGGCCCCGGTCAGGGGCCGCAGCAGGGCCAGAAGCGGCTCCAGGCCGGACATGGTGCGTTGCGTCATGAGAGCAGAATATCCGCAATCCTCCCGCCCGCCAACCCTCCGGCTTCGCCGGTTTTCAGAAAGGCGAAGAGGCTCTTCCGCCATTCTGGAATGGGCCGAAGGCCCGGGGTTGCGGACCGGCGGGGGGAAGGGGTACGAGGCGGTGTCGGCGTTGTCCGGCGGGGAGGGAGCATGACCCCGGCCATCGAGATGGCGAAGAAGGCCAGGATCGCCTTTCAGGTCCACGAGTACGAGCACGACCCGGCGGCGGAGTCCTATGGCCGCGAGGCGGCGGACAAGCTGGGCGTGGACCCGGAGCGGGTCTTCAAGACCCTGGTCGTGGAGGCGGGCGCGGGCCTCGTGGTGGCCGTGGCGCCGGTGCTGCGGCGTCTGGACCTGAAGCTGCTGGCCAAGGCCGCGGGCGTCAAGAAGGCCGCCCTGGCCGACGTGGCGCGGGTCGAGCGCGTCACCGGCTACGTGGTCGGCGGCGTCAGCCCCCTGGGTCAGAAGAAGCGTCTGCCAACCTACATCGACGCCTCGGCCGAGGCCCATCCGACCATTTTCGTCAGCGCCGGACGCCGTGGCGTGGACATCGAACTCTCCCCCCGCGACCTCGCCGCCCTCACCAAGGCATCCTTCGCCCCCTTCGCCCCCTTCGCCCCCTTCGGGGGTTCATAGAAAGGCGGAAGAAGCTTTCGGCTTTCAATCTTTTTGAAACAGGCCGAAGGCCTTCAGGAACCCGGCGAAGCCGGGCCGAAGGCCTCGACGCGGTTGCGGCCCGCGTCCTTGGCTCGGTAGAGGGCCTGGTCCGCGCGGCCCAGGGCGGTCTCCAGGGCTTCGTCGGGGGTGCCCGCGCCGTCCAGGGTGGCCGTGCCGATGCTCACCGTGCAGAGCACGCTCTGGATATCCAGGGGGCAGGCTTCGGACTCCACGGCCGCGCGCAGACGTTCGGCCAGGCTCAGGGCCTGGGCCGCGTCGGCGCCGGGGGCCAAAACCACGAATTCCTCCCCGCCGTAGCGGGCCACGAAGTCCGTGCTCCGGGCGGATGCGCGCAATTGGTCGGCCACGTGCCGCAGCACCTCGTCCCCGGCCTGGTGCCCCAGCGTGTCGTTGATCTGCTTGAAGCCGTCCAGGTCGATCATGAGCACGGAGAAGGGGATGCCCGAGCGGCGGCAGACCCCGGCCAGGCGTCGGCCCTCGTCCATGAGCGAACGCCGGTTGGCCAGGGCGGTGAGCGGGTCCGTGATCGCGCACACGGCCAGTTGCGAGATGGTGTCCCGCAGCTTGCCGGTCATGTGGACGAAGGCGTCGTACAAGGTTCGTATTTCGTCCGGGGCCTCGCGGAAGGCTCCCGGCGCGCAATCCATGTCCGGCCGATCCTCCTCCATGGCGCGCGCCATGCGGGCCATCTCCTCCAGGGGCGCCTCGACGGAGCGGGTCAGCCGCAGCAGGGCCGGGGTGAGCAGGGTGATGACCGCCAGCGCCGCCAGCACGGCCACGGTCAGGAAGTTCCAGACTCCGGCGTGGACCACGCTCAGGGGCGTTTCGGCCACGGCCACCCATTGGCCGTCCTTGAGGGTTTTGGAACGGCCCACCACGATCCGGCCCGCGTGGTCGGCATACATGGGCGGCAGCGGGGCGTTCCTGAAAACCAGCTCGCGGAGCGGGGACTCCAGGGGAGGCCCCACGAACCCGGCCAGGGGACCGGAGCGCCCCGTGACCCGTTCGCCCTTGCGGTCCAGGATGCGGATGATCCGGCCCTCGGAGGTGGCCGCCAGCCGGGCCATCTTGTCCAGGGCCGCCGGGCTGGACGCGCCCAGGATGAGACCCCGGAAATCCCGCTCCGGCCCCCGCACCGGCGCGGCGAAGACCAGCACGGGCAGTCCCGTGGCCCGGCTCGTGATGACGTCCGTGATCGTGGCGTCGCCCCGGCGCGCGGCCAGGAAGTAGCTCCGGTCGGAGAGGTCCATGCCCGTGGGGACGCCGGAGGGGTCCAGGACCGTGAAGCCCCGGGCGTCGACGTAGCTCAGGGCGATGAAGCCCTGGTGGGTGCGGGAGAAGGCGGTCAGGAGCCGGCCCAGGCGCTCCAGTTGCAGATGGCGCGCCTCCTCGCTTTCGGCCAGGAAGGTCACGTCCGCCATGCAGCGGCCCAGCCAGTCGTCGGCCTCGGCCGTGTATTGTTCCAGGAGCACGTCCAGGTGGAAGCGTTCCTGTTCCTCGGCCCGGCCCTTGAGAAACACGCCGAAGAGCAGGGCCGAGGTGAACACGGGCAGGGCGATGAGCAAAAGGGAAAAGAGCCGGATGCGGCCGCGCAGGCTGTCCGGCATGAACCGGAAGATCAAGGTTCGGCTGTCCCTCATGCGCTGAAGAATAACATCATTCTCCGGTGGAAGGTGTTATTTTCATTTTTCCATCAGGCCTCGCTTAGAAAACCGTCTTTTTTTGACCGGGGTCAAGGCGGCCCGGCGCGATCGGGGATATTTCCCTGACCGTGGGGCGGAGAAAAGCCCCCGGGAGAACTCAATGAAAGTGAAGCGCAAGCTCATCCGCATCGACGAAGACCTCTGCAACGGCTGCGGCCAGTGCGTGCCGTCCTGCGCCGAGGGGGCCCTGCGGATCATCGACGGCAAGGCCCGGCTCGTGGCCGAGCGGTTCTGCGACGGCCTGGGAGCCTGCCTGGGCGAGTGCCCCACCGGCGCGCTCCGCGTGGTCGAGGTGGAGACCGAGGACTTCGACCCAGAGGCCGTGGCCGCTCACCTCACGGAACAGGGACGACCCGTGCCCGGGCACATGCCCCGGCCCGAGGAATTGCGGCTGGAGCGGCCTGCCTCCCGTCCGGCGGGCGGCTGCCCCGGATCGCGGGTGGTCTCCATGACCCCCTGCCAGGCCGCCAACCAGCCCCGGACAATGGCGGCCGCGCCCGCCGTCCAGGCCGGGCCACGGGGCAGCGCCCTTTCGCACTGGCCGGTGCAGATCCGGCTCGTGCCTCCGCACGCGCCGTTCCTCAAGGACGCCGACCTGCTCGTCACCGCCGACTGCGCGCCCGCGGCCTATCCCTCGCTGCATGCCGACTTCCTGCCCGGCCGCGTGCTCCTGCTCGGCTGCCCCAAGTTCGACGACGCGGCCGCCTACGAGGACAAGTTCACGGCCATCTTCCAGACCAATGTCCCGCGTTCCGTCACGGTTTTGGAAATGGAGGTGCCCTGCTGCTCCGGCCTGTCGCGCATCGTGCTGTCGGCCATGCGCCGGGCCGGGATCGCCGCGCCCCTGGAAAAGGTCGTGATCGGCCTGGACGGCCGCGTGCTCGGCCGCCAGCCCCTGGCCGCCTGACAACCCCAAGGAGGGACGATCATGAAGAGGATCGAGTTGTTCAAGGAAAACGGGTTCAAGGACAAGGGGTTCTCGCCGCTCTTCGCCCACGAGTCGCCCTACATGAAGGTCGTGAACTTCAACTTCGAGCCCGGCCAGGAGCTGCCCGTGCATTCGCACGACATCGAGGGCGAACTGGTCATCGCCGTGCTCGAGGGCCGGGGCGAGTTCCTGTCCAAGGACGGAGCCCTGCCCGCCGAGACCGGCGACATCCTGGTCAGCCCCATCGCCACGCCCCACGGCCTGCGCGCCGCCACCCGCATGCGGGTATTGGTGACCATCGCGCCCCCTATTTGATTGAGGGGGGCTTCGCCCCTGTTTCCGGAAAGACGGGGAGGCGAGAGTCTCTTGGCATTTCTATAGACCGCCGAAGGCGGCGGCGAAAATGGGGGGCGGGCCCTCGGGTATTTTCACGACAAGGCAAGGGGCGGTTCACTCCCGATTCAGGGGTGATGGGGCGCGGTGAATGTCGTGTGGGGCCTTCGGGCCGATCCCGCCTTGCCCCTGCCTGGCTCGTGAAAATACGCCTCGCGTCCGCCTGTCAGGGGGGCTTCGCCCCCATTTATAGAAAGGTGAGCCCTCTTCGTCTTTCGAGAAACCGGCGAAGCCGGGGGGGCTTCGCCCCCATTTATAGAAAGGCGGAAAGGCGAACTCTCTTCGCCTTTCTATAACCCGGCGAAGCCGGGTCGGAGGAGATCGTGGAGAAGACGAGCATCAAACCCAGGGCTCCCTTGGGTGAGATCGGGCCGGAGGGGCTGATCCGCATCGCCCGGGTGGTGGAGGAGTTCGGCATTCCCGTGGTCCGGGCCACGGCCGGGCAGCGTCTGCTCTTGGCGGGCATTCGGCCCGGGGACTACGAGGCCGTGCGCGCGGCCCTGGGCGGCGGCGAGGCCCACTGCCCGCACTATGTCCAGGCCTGCCCGGGCCGGGCGGGATGCTCCCACGCCCTGGCCGACGGTCCGGACCTGGGGCTGGAGCTGGAGGCCCTGCTGGCGGAGATGGTCCTGCCCGCCAAGGTCAAGGCCGGGGTCTCGTCCTGCCCGCGCTCCTGCGCCGAGAGCCTGGTGCGCGACCTGGGGCTGGTGGGCCGCTCCTCGGGCTGGAGCCTGTATTTCGGCGGCAACGCGGGCATGAAGCCGAGGGTCGGCGACCTGCTGGCAGGGAAGCTGTCGGCCGCGGAGTCCCTGGGGCTCGCGCGCCGGGTGCTGGAGTTCTATGCCCGGGAAGGGAAGGCGAAGGAGCGGACGGCCCGCTTTGTGGAGCGGATCGGCCTGGACGCTGTGCGCGAAGCTGTTCTCCAAGGGAAAACGAAAGACAGCGAAAGGTCAGTCCGCCAGGCGGCACTGGTTCTTGCCTGAACTCTTCGCCCGGTACATGGCCTGGTCCGCGCGGTGGATGAATTCCCGCAGGGTTTCGCCGGCCTTGAACTGGGCCACGCCCACGGAGAGGGTCTGGCAGGCCTGCGCCGGGGTGAAGGTGATCCCCCGGAAGGCCTCGCGGACCCGGTCGGCCTGGAGCATGGCTTCCTTGCCCGGGGTTTCCGGCAGAAGGATGATGAACTCCTCGCCTCCGTAACGGAAAGCCGCGTCCGTGTCGCGGATGGAGGATGAGAGCACCCGGCCCAGGGCGGCCAGAACCTTGTCTCCGGCCAGATGGCCGTGGGCGTCGTTGAATTTCTTAAAGTCGTCCAGGTCGATGAAGATGAGCGAGAGGGGGTGGCCGTAACGGGTGGTGCGCCGGATCTCGGCCTCGGCCAGCTCGAAGAAGTGGCGGGCGTTGAACAGCCCGGTCAGCTCGTCGCGGATGGAGAGCTCGCGGTAGCGCAGCTCGGACTCCCGCAGGGCCTCCTCCACGCGCTTGCGTTCCGCGATCTCCATCTCCAGCCGTTCGTTCTTCTCGTCCAGTTCGCCGATGATGGCGGCCAGCCTTCTGGCGCTCTCCTCCACCTGCTGCTTGGCGCGGAAGAGATCCTTGGCGTATTGGCGCAGGGCCTGCTGGGCCTTCTTTTCCTCGGTCACGTCCTCCACGCACCAGACCACGCCCCGGCTCAGGTTGCTTCGGTCGATGGCCTTGCCCGCCAGGCGGCACCAGATTTCCCGGCCGTCCTTGCGCATGAGCGGGTACTCGATGTTGGTGAACTGGGTGCGGTCCAGGCGGCGGTGGTAGACTTGGCCGAACTCCTCGAAATGCTTGTCCGAGATGTGGATGACGCGGGAGCTTCGGCCCAGCAGCTCCTGGGCCGTGTAGCCGAGCATGTCGGCCATGCGGGAGTTCACCCGGGTGATGACCCGGTCGCGCATGACCGCGATGCCCACCAGACTGTTGTCCAGCACGCTGTCCAGTTCGTCCAGCGTCTTGTTGAGGGCCAGGGAGGCCCGCTTGGCCTCGCCGATGTCCAGGAGCACGGCCATGAGCGCGCTCACCCGTCCGTTCTGGTCCAGGATGGGCGACACGGAGATGTCCGCCCAGAGTTCGGAGCCGTCCTTGCGGCGGTAACGGCGCTCGGTGCGGAAGGGCGTGGAGGGGGCGGCCAGGGCCCTGCGCTGGTTCGCCTCCGAGACGTCGGTCTCCTCGGGGAAGGCGAAGTCCGAGGCCGAGCGGCCCAGGGCTTCGTGCGCCTCGTAGCCGAGCATGTCCAGGAAGGTGTGGTTCACGTCCACCAGGACGCCCCGGGTGTCGGCCAGGGCGATGCCCACGGCGGCGCTTTCGAACACGGAGCGGAAGCGGGCCTCGGAGTCGCGCAGGGCCAGCGTGGCCCGGCGGCGTTCGGTGATGTCCGAGGCCGTGCCGATGATCGCCGGGGCCCCCCGATATTCCATGCTGGTCACCGAAAGGTCGGCCCAGCGGGTCTGGCCCGAGGGAAGCTGGATCTCCATTTCGTAGGAAGAGGGAGGCGACTCGCCTTTCTGCCGGGCCAGCCCGTATGCGCGTACGGTTTCGCGCATGTCCGGGTGGGCGATCTCCCAGAAGGGGAGGGGATGCAGTTCCTCGAGCGACCTGCCGCAGAGCTGCTCTCCCGCCGGGTTGATGTAGACGATGTGCTCGCCCTGGATGATGAAGATGGCCACTGTGGCGGTTTCGGTGAGCGTGCGGAAGCGGGCCTCGGATTCCTGCAGGGCCGTCTCGGCGCGTTTCTGATCCTCGATGTCCCGGCCCGTGCCGACCACCTCGCTCACCTCGCCCCGGACATTCACGACGGCGCGGTGGGACCACTGCTGCCAGCGCCAGCCCGAGGCGGTCAGGACGCGGGTCCGGCTGGTCAGGGTGTAGGGCGGGGCGAAGAGGGTTCCGAAACCGGCCTCGGCGATGGGACGGTCCTCCGGGTGGACCAGGGGGCCGTAATGGGAGCCGATGAGTTGGGCCTCGGAGCGGCCCAGGGCCCTGCACAGGGCCGGGCTGGCGAAAAGGATGTGGCCCTGGGGATCGAACTTGACCACCATGTCGGCCTGGTTTTCCACCAGCAGGCGGTAGTTCTCCTCGCTGCGCGACAGAGCTTCCTCGGCCTGCCGACGCTTGGTGATGTCCCGGGAATATTCCAGCACGGCCACGGCGCGGCCTTCCTCGTCCATGATCGGCGAGGCGTAGACCTCCAGCCAGCCGTCCGGGCCCTCCGGACCCAGGCGCTGGGCCTCGTAGTGCTGCACGGCCCCGGTCTCCATGGCCCGCAGGGAGGGGCAGTCGTGACAGGGGGCCTTGCGGCCCAGGAAGACGTCGTGGCATTTGCGGCCCAGCACCGGCATGGCGTGGGCGTACCAGCGGTCCACCGTGGAGTTGGTCAGGACCACCGTGAGGTCGCGGTCCATGAGCGTGATGCCGTCGTGGATGGCGTCCAGCATGTGGCGCAACGGCAACTTGGCGTCCGTGCCTCCGGGCTGGATGCCCAGGGTTTCCAGGAGGCGGGCGTGCAGGCGCAGTTCGCGCAGTTCCCGCAGGAGGTCGTTTTTGGTCTTTTTCTCGTCCTTCATCCCGGAAACCTGTTTCGAGCGGACCGGCCCGATGGACGGGTCTTTCGAATCGTCATGCCCTACCATCGAAGTCCGGCCCCGGCAACAAAGGCTCATGCCGGAAGCCGAGGTTATAACGCGCCCCCCCGGGGGGCCTGACCCTGCTCGTTTGCTCGGCCCCGGGCCGCCCCGCGTCGTCGCGCCGTCCGCCAGGCCCGGGGCGGGAAATCCTGCGGATTTTTTGTCGACGAACATCGACGAGACATCGTTATAGGATGAATTTTATCGACGGCGATGGCCGCCGTCGGCCGACGCTTACACCAGGGACGCGCCCGAGAGCACCTGCACGAAGCGTTTGAACACCTCCAGGTCGAAGGCTCCCTTCATGTCGTCGCGCATGGTGCGCAGGGCCTCGAAGGGCGAGAGCGCCGACGAGCCGGGGCGTTCGGAGGTCAGGTTGTCGTAGGAGTCGCACACGGAAAGCACCCGCACCGGGAAGGGGATTCCCTCTCCGGGCAGGCGGCCGGGATAACCCTCGCCGTCCATGCGTTCGTGGTGGAAGAGGATGCAGTTCAGCGAGGTCTGGCTCATGGTCAGCTGGGCGCACAGGGACACGCCCCAGAGGGGATGCCCGCGCAGGACTTCCTGTTCGGCCCGGCTCAGGCTCCGCTTGTTCAGGATTTCCTTGGGCACGCGCAGCTTGCCCACGTCGTGCAGCATGGCCCCCATCCCGGCCTGGAAGAGTTCCTCCTCCACGGCCCCGAAGCTCTGGAGCACGGCCAGGGTGAAGACGAAGACGTGGATGGAGTGCGTGTAGCCCTTGTAGTCGTGGGCGATGAACGGGGCCAGGGCGGTGAGGGCCTTCTCCTTGGTCAGGAAGCGGATGCTCTGCTCGACCACGTTTTTCAGGCGCTCGAAGTTCTCCTTGCGGATGGCCGGGAGGCGCTCCTCGAAGACGTCCTGCACCACGTCCTTGGCCGCGTCCATGAATATCCGGGCCCGCTCGGGCATGGGCAGGGCCTCGTCGGCCAGGATGCGGCCCAGGTTGCTCTCCACGTAGCGCTCGAAGTGCTCCTTCTGCTCGGTCTTGACGAAGACTTCCTTCACCCCGGATTCGTGCAGGTTGCGCCGATGGCGTTCGCTGAAGCGTTCCTCGGAGTCGGCGTAGAGCACATACTCGTCGCCCTGGCGCAGATAGATGGAGAAGCGCCCCAGGGTCTCGGGAAAGATCATCAGGGGCGAGATGGTGAAGAAGGTCGGCGCGGCGGCCTTCGCGTCCGGTACGGGCTTGCTCATGCGCCCATCATAAGACAGGAGACGTTCCCTGGCTAGAGGCCGGGCGTCCCGAGGGCCGGGAGGGCGGGCGCGGCCTCCCGCCGGTTCGATGCGATGGGCCGCGCCGCTTCCCGTGGGCTAGAAGCGTTCGAATTCCTCGTCGTCCCCCATGGCCAGGGCCACGCCCTTGGGCTTGGCGGCTTCCGCACCCTTGGCTCCGGGTTTGGCGCCGGCTTTGGGGGCGGTTCCGGGCAGGGCCCGGGGGGCGGCCTTGGAAGCCTTGGCCGACGCCTTCCGCGAGGGCCGTCCGCCGCCCTCGCCGATGTCGAAGAAGCTCATGGCCTGCTGGAGCTGCTCGGCCTGGCTGGACAGTTCCTCGGAGGTGGAGGCCATCTCCTCGGAGGCCGAGGCGTTCTGCTGGATGACCTGGTCGAGCTGCTGGATGGCCTTGTTGATCTGTTCGGCCCCGGCGTTCTGCTCGTTGCTGGCGGCGGCGATCTCCTGGACCAGATCGGCGGTCTTGCGGATGTCCGGCACGAGCTTGTCGAGCATGTTCCGGGCCTGGTCGGCCACGGCCACGCTGCGGGCCGACAGGTCGCTGATCTCCCCGGCGGCCGAGCCGCTGCGCTCGGCCAGCTTGCGGACCTCGGCGGCCACCACGGCGAAGCCCTTGCCGTGCTCGCCCGCCCGGGCGGCCTCGATGGCCGCGTTCAGCGCCAGGAGGTTGGTCTGCCGGGCGATCTCGCCGATGATGCCGATCTTTTCCGCGATGGTCTTCATGGCGTCCACGGCCTGGAACACGGCCTGTCCGCCCTCCTCGGCGTCCTTGGACGCCTGGTGCGCGATGGCCTCGGTCTGGCGGGCGTTGTCCGCGTTCTGGCGGATGTTGGAGGTCATCTGTTCCATGCTCGAGGAGACCTCCTCCACCGCGGCGGCCTGTTCGGTGGCGCCCTGGGACAGGTTCTGGGAGGTGGCCGAAAGCTCCTCCGAGCCCGAGGCCACGTTGGCCGTGGCGGCCTGGACCTCGGCCACGATGCCGCGCAGGTGCCCGGCCATGCCGTTGAGCGCCCGGGCCAGGTCGCCGATCTCGTCCTTCTGGTCGATGTCCAGGTCGCGGGTGAAGTCGCCGCCGCTCAGGGCCTGGGCGAAGGCCACGCCCTGAAGGACCGGCCTGGTCACGGCCCGGGTCAGCAGCACTCCCAGGATGATGGCCAGGACCACGCCCAGAACCACGCCGATCAGGGCCGTGATCCGCCCGGCGGCGGCCTGGGACTCGGATTGCTCCACCTGGGTCTGGGCCAATTTGGTGTTCAGCTCCACGGCCTGGTCCAGCACGGCCACGGCCTCGTTCATGCGTTCGCGGCCCTCGCCCAGGAGGATCGCGGTCATCTGGGTGAAGGCCTGCTCGGACGTGTCGGTCTCGTCGGCCATCTTCTCCAGGCCCGCAAGGATGGACCGGGACAGGGGGCGGACCTGGGAGGCGAGCAGGGCCGAGGCCGCGCCCCTGTCTCCCGCCGCCGCCAGCCGCCGGACCTCGGCCAGGGCGCCGTGCAGCCTCTGGTTGCTTTCCCCGAGCGCGGAGGCCTGCTGGAGAATCACGGGATTGGTGGTGCGCAGTTCGGACAGGCGGCGGCCCAGAAGGCTTCCGGCCGCGCCGGAGGCCTCGCCCTCGACCCTGCCCGTGATGACCGCCTCCTGGGCCTCGGCCAGCAGGCGGTGCTGTTCGGCCTCAAAGGAGTGGATGCGGGCCAGCATGGCGTCGGGATTGGCCACGTCCAGGGCCTGAATCCGGCGGGAAAGCTCCAGGGCCTTGTCGTTGGCTTCGGCGGCCTGGGCCATCTTGGCCAGGAAGTCCTTCCGGAGGGACGTTTCCTCGGCGGTCTGCGGCAGGGCTTCGTACGTCTCCAGGTGTTTCTTGTAGCGATCGCGGGCCGCCTGGATGTTCGCGTACTGCGCGTCGCGGCCCTTGGCGTCCAGGGCCGGGGAGAGCAGCGTGCGCAGGGCCTGGTTGATGGTGCGGAACTCGGTCTTCACGGCCGAGAGATGCTCCACCGAGGGGAGCTTCTCCTTGCCCAGCACGCGCACGTTGTCCGCCAGGCGGGATATCTCCAGCATGCCCACGCCGCCCACGGCCAGGGTGATGCAGGCCACCAGGAGAAAGCCGCCGAGCAGTTTGACGCCGAGCTTGAGATTCTTCATGACCCGTCTCCTTGCGTGATTCGACGATTTCCCGTCGATCGGCCGGGGAATCGGCCGGTGACGCATGCTAGCAGGCGGTGGCGGATTCTTGTCAATGATTCTTTATTTTTTCTTTTCGGAACTATTTGAAGAACGTTTCTTCCGTCGGGGAGGAACGGCGGCGGAAACGAAAAGGCCGGTCCCGCTGGGGGAACCGGCCTACCGTCGGTGGCTGTCGATGAATCAATTTATGCTGAGAAAGAAGGCTGCCGATTGGCGATCAATCCTGACGATCCTGGCCGCTTCCGCCCTGGCCGCCGCCACCGCCCCCGCGGCGCTTGCGCGGGCGTCTGCGACGTTTGGCCGCGCCCTCGGGCCGGGGCCGGTCGCCTTCGTCCCGTCGTTCGTCCCTGTTTTCGTTCCGGCGTTCGTTTCGCCGCCCGGACCGTTCCCCGGGCAGGGCCGGAGCGGCGGTGAGACTGCCCTGGTAGCGTTCGTCCAGGAGCATGGCCAGGAGCATCCGGCCGTCGGCCTCCTCGGCCAGTTTTCCGGCCAGGGGCAGGAAGCGCCGCATGCGTTCCCGGGCCAGGGGCGTCTTGCTCCGCAGCTCGGCCTCCAGCATGGACGACAGGCGTTCGGCCACCACCTCGGACACGGACTCGTCCGAGGGCAGTTCCCGCCGGATCAGCTCGAAGGAGTAAAGCCGGGCGATGCGCACGAGTTCCAGCTTCTGGATCACGTCCACCAGGGAGATGACCTCGCCCGAGGCGCCGGCCCGGCCCGTGCGGCCCGAACGGTGGATGTAGGCCTCGCGGTCCTCCGGCGGCTCGTAGAGGATCACGTGCGACAGGTCCGGGATGTCGATGCCCCGCCCGGCCACGTCCGTGGCCACCAGGAAGCGCAGGGACTTGTCCCGCACCCGGGCCAGCACCTGTTCGCGCTTGGCCTGGGTCAGGTCCGCCGACAGCTCGTCCGCGTCGTAGCCGAACTGCTGCAGCACGGCGGTCAGGAAATGCACGTCGCTTTTCTTGTTGCAGAAGATGATCGCCTGGGCGGGTTGCTCCAGCTCGATGATCCGGATCAGGCAGCGCTCCCGGCCCATGGCCGGAACCTCGTAGTAGGTGTGCGCGATCTCGGCCACGGAGACGTGCGCCCCGGAGAGCGAGAGCATCCGCGGCTCGTGCAGGAACTCCTCGGCCAGGCGCAACACGTGGCCCGGATAGGTGGCCGAAAACATCGAGGAATGCACCCGGCGCTTGGGCAGGTAGCGCTGCACCTCCTTCATGTCCGGGTAGAAGCCCACGGAGAGCATCCGGTCGGCCTCGTCGAACACGAGCATGCGCAGGTGCTCCAGGGTCAGTGAGCGCTTGAGCAGGTGGTCCAGCACACGGCCGGGCGTGCCGACCACGATGTGCGCGCCCTGCTTGAAGGCGTCGATCTGCGGGCCGTAGGCCACGCCGCCGTACACCGCCACCACGCGCGGGCCGTCCGGGCCGCAGAGCATCTCGGCCTCGCGGGCCACCTGGGTGGCCAGCTCGCGCGTGGGCACCAGCACCAGGGCCTGGCATTCCGGGCGTGAGGCGTCCAGGCGGGAAAGCATGGGCAGCACGAACGCGCCGGTCTTGCCGCTGCCCGTGCGGGCCTGGACCATCATGTCCCGGCTTTCCAGCAGCGACGGCAGGGCCTTGGACTGCACCGGAGTGAGCGCGGTCCAGCCCGCGCGTTCACAGGCCAGGCGCAGAACCTCGGGCAGATCCTCCAGGCGCGGTTCGGGCCGCTCCGCCTCGGGATCGGGAGTCGTATTGGGAGTTTCGTTTTCCATGCCCGGCTCACTACCCCACAACACCCCTCTCCCGCAACAACCCCCTTCGGCCCCCTTCGCCCCCTTCGGGGGTTTTCAGGAAGGCTTTTTCGGCTTCCCGGTTTTTGCCGAGTCCAGGACGCAGTCCTGGCGCGGGGGATGGGGGCGCGCGGCCCCCATTCTGGAAGCCCTCTGAGGCTAACGGGACGAAAGGAGGAGGATCTCGGGGTGGTCGGGCATGCGTTCGCGGACGTGGGCCTTGTCCCCGGGCTTGAGATTGTCGTCGGAGAAGGCCTTGTAGCGCGCGCCGTCGACCTCCACCTCGCCGGAGGTGAACGGGCCGATGGGCTCCAGAACCCGGGCGGTGCGGCCCACGGGGTCGCGCGGAGCGTGGGGGCGCTCGCCGTCCAGGGACATGGTCAGGTCCAGATCGGGTTGCGGCCTGGACTTTTTGGGCGCCGGGCGTTCGGGCTGCTCCATGGCGTCGGTGAGCAGCAGGGGAGAGTGCCGTTCCTCGTCGATGGACAGGGACAGGGCGTCGTCCAGCACGGGCTCCAGGAGATCGAAGCCCGAGCGCTCGTCGTCCTCTTCCAGGATGGACAGGGGCTGGGAGCCGCCGGGCATGGTGGCGGGCCGGGACGGCGGCTTGGGCGGGGTCAGGTCCGCGAAGGGGTCGCGGCGCCGTTTCGGGGCCTGGGGCTTGGCGGCGGCGAAGGGGTCATCCGGGGCGGACTCGGCGCGGGCCGTGGCTTTCCGCTTGGTGGAGAAGGACATGGCCTCTTCCTGGGCCTCGCGTTCGGCGGCGTCCCGGGCCTGCCGCTCGGCGCGGCGTTCCAGGCGGCGCTTCCGGGCCCGGCGCAGGGGCGGGCGGATGGCCAGCAGGCCGAAGAGGGCTCCGGCCAGGGCCACGCCGGCCTGGACCACGGGCTGGGAGGCCGGGGCCAGGTAGGCCGCTCCGGCGGCCAGCAGGCAGCCCAGCCCCAGGAAGGAGAGGATCAGGCCCGGGGCGGCCAGGTCGGCCACCACGAAGGCCAGGCCCACCAGAAGCCAGACCTGGTATGGAATGGTCATGTCCGCGAACATGAAAGCCCCATACGCCAGTCCCTGGAACCTGGCAAGATTTCCGGGGGTTCCCCGCCGCGGCATGGTCGTGTTATGGCGGAAACAAAGGGGGCGTCATGAAGGACCACGTGGAGATATTCCGGCTCTGGCTGGCGGCCCATCCCCGGGCGCGCCGCAGGGCCCGGGGCATGACCCTGGCCCAATTGCGCGAGCTGGCCGACTCCCAGGGGCTCAAGGTCAACGAGGACGACCTGCGCGAGGCCATGGACGCCCCGGACTCGGACTTCTTCGGCCCGCCGGAGAAGCCGCTCTTCGTGGAGCGCTTCCTGACCAGACGGGGGCTGACCGTCCTGTTCCTGGCGCTTCTCGCGGTCTGGCTCGTCCTGGACCACGGCGACGTCGTGCGCGAGAACCAGGAGCGCATCAATCCGGCGGCCGTGGAGGCCATGAGCCGGGCCCTGGAGGTCTGCCGCCTGGAAGGCCGCGACGCGGCCTTGCGCCAATGCCGGGACGTGCAGGCCACGCCCATCTGCAGGCTCTTCGGCGACGAGATCGCCTGCGTCCTGGAGCGGCGGTACGAACTGCTGAAGGATCTGGGTTTCGTCCTGCCGCCCCTGTATGAACCGGGTTACACGCCCCGCGTCCCGCGCTGGCGAGGCATGTTGGACCTGGCCTTCGGGCGCTAGGAGTCCGCGCGCCGGCCCTTGCCCGGGGCCCGGGTATCGGGCATGAGGGAGTCAGGATCGGAGGCGGAACACATGCGCGGAACCAAGCGACGGATGGGGTACGAGGATCTGGAGAACGTGGCCGAGGACATGGTCCTGGCGCGGATATCCGAACTGGCCGAGGACGAAAGTCTGGATTTCTGCCGCTGCCCGGTCTGCCTGCAGGACATGGCGGCCATCGTGCTCAACCGGGTGCCGCCGTTGTACTGCTGCAGCCTGCTGGAGAAGAACTCTCCGGGCGAGGACTTCTCCCGGCGCGTGGACGAGGTCCGGGCGCGCATCGAGGAGGAGCTGCCCCGGGCCCTCGAGCTGGTCCGGAGCCACGACAATCACTGACCCCCGGAGCGTCGGGCGTCCTCCCGCCCGGTCTCGCCGCGATGGCGCACCCGCGCGCCCGGGCGCGGCGAGAGGGTGTGCTCCACCACGGCCAGGAACTCCCGGCACTCCGGGAAGTCCGGCCGCATCTCCAGGGCCTGGAGCAGGAGCTTGCGGGCCCTGGCCGGGTCGCCCTTTTCGAACCAGGCCCGGCCGATGTTGTAGGTGAGATTCTCGTCGTCCCCCGAGAACTCCCGAGCCCGGGAGTAGTATTCCAGGGCTTCGGCGAACAGCCCGCACTTGCGCAGCTTGATTCCGAACTCGTTGAAGAGATGCTTGTGGCGGGCCTCGAAGGCCGCGCGCAGCCCCACCAGACGCTTGAAGACCTGGGCGCCGGAAGCCGCGTCGCCCCGGTCCAGGTAGACCAGGCCCAGGCCGAACACGGCCCGCACGTGATCCTCGGCCAGGTCCAGGGCGCTCCGGTACTCGAATTCGGCGGAATAGGACTCGCCCTTGGCCCGGTGCCGGTCGCCGCGCTCCACGTGCGACTCGACCTTCTCCATGAGCGGCAGAACCTGGTTCAGGTAGAGTTCCGGCTCGGGCAGGAACTTGCTCAGGAGTTCCTCGCGGCTCATGATCTCCTGGGGACCGGAGGGCGCCATCCCGGAGTTCAGGCTCTGGACCAGGATGCGGCCGTCGTCCTGCTCCTCGGCGTAGACGTGGAAGTTGCGCCCGATCTTGCGCTTGGTTCCGCCGAAGCCCACGTAGCCCGTGTCCTCGCAGGAAAAGACGCCCTTGATGCGGGGCGGGGTCGCCGTGCTCATCATCTTCTCCGGGCTCTTCCGCTCGATCCGCGCCCGGTTCCGGACGGCTGGAGGCGAAAAGACCCACTTTTCGGTGACATGGCGATGAAAAACGGCGGGGCGCAACGCTTCGCCGACGTTCATCGTGCGATCCATCGTAGTCAAAGCCCCCCGGGCGAGGCAAGCCCGGGCGCGAAAAAGTAACAGCGGGTCCGGGAAGGGGCCGTTCACCTCGAACAGGCGCGGCCGCGCGGGGGGCCTAGAAGTCCCCGTCCTGGTCCGGCGGCGGCGTGACGAGCAGCTTGTCGATGCGCGCGCCGTCCAGGTCCACGATCTCGAATTCGAAGCCCTTCCAGCGGAAACGGTCGCCCAGCGCGGGCGGGCGGCCCAGGTGGTGCAGGACGAATCCGGCCAGGGTGCGGAAGGGGCCGCCGTCCTCCTCGGAGAGCCGCGTCTCCAGCACGTCCAGGGCCTCGTCCATGGGCAGGAGCGCGTCCATCAGCAGGGAGCCGTCCTCGCGCCGCAGGGCCGAGGGTTCGGGAGGCGCGCCCGGGGTGGGGATGTCGCCCACGATGGCCTCCAGGATGTCGTAGAGCGTGACGATGCCCTGGATCACGCCGTATTCGTCCACCACCACGGCGAAGTGCATGCCGGGCCGCTGCCTGAAGATCTCCAGCAGGCGCGTCGCGTGCATGGTGGTCGGCGCGAACAGCGCCGGCCGCACGTGGGCCGCGATGTCCGCCGGACCGCCCGCGAGACCGGCCGTGAGCACGTCCCGGGCCCGGACCACGCCGAGCACGTCCTCCAGTTCGCCCCGGGCCGCGGGGAAGCGGCCGTAGGGCTGCTCCAGGATCGTGCGCAGGTTCTCCTCGGCCGGGGCGTCCAGGTCGATCCAGGCCACCCGCGAGCGGTGGGTCATGATCGCCTCCACCCGGCGGTCGCCCAGGCGGAAGATGCGCTCGATCATGTCCCGTTCGGAATCCTCCAGGACGCCGCTCTTGGCGCCTTCGGCGATGAGCCCCCGGATGTCCTCCTCGGTCACGGCCGCCTCGCCCTTGCCGGACACGCCCAGGACGCGGAGCACCGCGTTGGTGGACAGGCTCAGGAGCTGCACCAGGGGCAGGCAGAGGGTCATGAGCAGGCGCATGAGCGGGGCGGCGGCCGCGGCCAGCCGCTCGGGCCGCCGCAGGGCCAGACGCTTGGGGGCCAGTTCGCCGAGCACCAGGGTCAGGAAGGTGATGGAGGCCACCACCAGGGCCACGGCCAGGGCCTCGGCGGCCTGGACCGGCATGTCCGCCTCGACCAGGAGCCGGGTCGCCGCCGTCACCAGGGTGGCCCCGCCGTAGACCCCGGTGAGCACGCCCACCACGGTGATGCCGATCTGCACGGTGGAGAGGAAGCGCTCGGGCCGCAGGCGCATGTCCAGGGCCAGCCTCGCGCGCCGGTCGCCGCCCCCGGCCATGTTCCGCAGGCGCACGGCCCGCGAGGAGACCAGGGCCATCTCGGCCATGGAGAAGAAGCCGTTGAGCAGGATGAGAAAAAGGATCGCCGCCATTTCCAGGTACAAGGGATTCATCGGGTGCTCCGTTCCGGCCGGAATGCCCCGGCCGAAACATCAGGGTGCCCGGCGCGGGCGGGGTGCGTCAAGACTGGACTCAGCCCTCGAAGCGTTCGCCCTCGGCGATGCGGGCCAGCCGTTCGGGGGCGGAGAGGGTGATCTCGCGGCCCCGCATGGCGATGAGGCCGTTTTCCGCGAAGCGTTTCAGGGTTCGGGAGAGGGTTTCCTGGATCGTGCCCAGGGAGAGGGCGATCTGGCCCTTGGGGATGTCCAGGCGCACGCGATCCGAGCCCCGGTCGCGGGGCAGGGCCAGGAGATAGGCCGCCAGCCGCGCGGGCACCTCCTTGAGGCTGACCTCCTCGATCTTGCGCACGAGCATGCGCAGCCGGACCGAGAGCAGGCCGAGCATGTTCATGGCCAGCTCCGGGTCGTTGCGGATGGCTTCGCCGAAGGCCCGGCGCGGGAAGAAGAGCAGTTCGGAGTCGGCCAGGGCCTGGGCCGCGGCCGGGAATACGCCGCGCTCGAACACGGCCACCTCGCCGAAGGACTCGCCCGGGCCGAAGACGTGCAGGATCTGCTCCTTGCCCGCCGGGTTGGAATTGAAGATCTTCACCTTGCCCTCGGCCACGGCGTAGAACCCGTCGGCCGGGTCGCCCTGCTGGAAGATCTCCCGGCCCCTGTCCACGCGCTTGCGCACCGCGATGCGCGCCACGGCCTCCAGCTGGGCCTGGGGCAAGCCGTCGAACAAGGTCACGCGGCCCACGGCCTGAAGAGCGTCCATGCGTTCCTCCAAGGGATTCGGCCCGGCCGGATGCCGGGCATGCCTCACCTTGTGGCCGATTTCGCCGCGAATGTCACGCCCGGGCGGATTTCCGGGGGACGCTTCACTTTGTCCGCGAAAGGGGCTATATTGGCGAACACATCCGCGCGAAAGCGCGCGGGGCGCGGCCATGAACGCTTCCGAACGCCTGTTTGGGGATCTTCTGGGCCGGGCCGGAGTCACCCTCAACGGCCCCGCCCCCTGGGACGTCCGGGTCCACGACACCCGGGTCTACGACCGGGCCCTGCTTCAAAAGAATCTCGGCCTGGGCGAGGCCTACATGGACGGCTGGTGGGACTGCGGCCAACTGGACGAGTTCTTCCGCCGCGTGCTGGCCGCCCACCTCGACGAGGCCGTGCGCGGCGGCCCGCGCCTGCTTCTCTCCCTGCTCCCGGCCCTGCTGCGCAACCGTCAGACCCGCCGGGGGGCCCTGCAGGCGGCCCGCCGCCACTACGACCTGGGCAACGATCTCTTCCGGGCCTTCCTCGACCCCCGCATGCAGTACAGCTGCGCCTATTTCGAGGACGGAGCCGAGAGCCTGGCCGAGGCCCAGCTCGCCAAGCTGGAACTCGTCTGCGGCAAGCTCGGCCTGAAACCCGGCGACCATCTCCTGGACATCGGCTGCGGCTTCGGCGGGCTGGCCCGCCATGCCGCCGAGACGCGCGGCTGCCGGGTCACGGGCGTGAACATCTCGCGGGAGCAGATCGCCTTCGCCCGGGAGCATTGCGCGGGCCTGCCCGTGGAGATCCTCGAGAGCGATTACCGCGAGATTCCCGGCGCCTACACCAAGGCCGTGTCCGTGGGCATGTTCGAACACGTGGGCGCGAGAAACCACCGGACCTACATGCGGGCCGTGCTGAACGCCCTGGAGCCCGGCGGGGTCTTCCTCCTGCACACCATCGGGGCCAACCGCACGGCCCCTGGCTGCGATCCCTGGATCGAGCGCTACATCTTTCCGCGCGGGGATCTGCCGAGCCCCATGCAGATCGCCCGGGCCGCCGAGGGGCTCTTCGTCATCGAGGACTGGCACAACCTGGGACCGCACTACGCGCGCACCCTGCGCTGCTGGCACGCCAACTTCGAGGCGGCCTGGCCCGGCCTGGCCGGACGCTACGGCGAACGCTTCCGCCGCATGTGGCGCTACTACCTGCTCTCCAGCGCGGGGGCCTTCGCGGCCCGGGACATCCAGGTCTGGCAGGTGGTGCTCACGCCGGTGGGAGCGCCGCAGCCGCCCTGCCGCCCGGAGCGGCGCGGCGCCAGGATCAGGATGAAGGGGTGAGCTTGAGTCCGGCCGGGCCGCGCGCCAATTTGGCCAGGTAGTCCCTGGCTTCGGCGAAGTCGGGATTGATGGCCAGGGCCTGTTCCAGGGCCTCGCGGGCCCGTCCCAGGTCGCGGCGCTCGATGTGCGTGCGGGCGATGTTGAAGAAGAGGTGTTCGTCGTCCTTGGCGAAGTCCAGGGCCCGGCCGTAGTAGTCCAGGGCCTGCTCGTACATGCCGTTCCTGCGCAGGTTGATGCCGAACTCGTTGAACAGGTGCTTGTGGCGCTTCTCGAAGGCCGCGTCCAGGGTCACCAGCCGCCGGAGCACCTCCAGGGCCTTTTCCTTCTCGCCCCGCCGCAGATAGACCAGCCCGATGCCGAAGTTGGCGCGGATGTTCTGTTCGTCCAGGTTCAGGGCGTTCGCGAAGCTGAGTTCGGCGGTGAAGGGCTGGCCGTTTTTCAGGTGGCGTTCGCCGCTGGCGATCTGCTTGGCCAGTTCGCGCATCTGCGGCAGCATGGTCTTGTGGTAGTATTCCGGGTCCGGGAAGAAGTCGCGCAAGAGGTCGTCGCGGGAGATGGTCCGGGTGGGGCCCGTGGGCACGTGGTTCTCGTTCACGGCCTGGATCTCGATCTTGTCGTCCTCCAACTCCTCGGCGAAGACGTAGATCGTGGTGGAGACCTTTTTGGCCGTGGCCCCGGTGCCGACCTTGGAGGTCTTGGCGGTGGAGAAGGCGCCCTTGATGCGCTCTTCGGTGGGACAACAGGCCATGCTGCGGGCTCCGGCCGTCGAAAAAAGACAGGAGGGCGGGCCGGTCAGGCCCGACTGCGAGCGGCCCGGCAGTCTCGTTCCTGGTCCGAGATCCGCGGCTTTCCGCCCCTGCCTCGCGACGGGTTTGGCTTTTTTCGCAGCCCGACCTTAGGGTGCCCGCGCGACCCTGTCAAGGAGACGTCCGTCGCGGAGAAGGCCCGTGATTCAAGGATTTTTTGCGCTTCCGCCTGGGGGAAGGGCGAGAGAGCCCCGCCCGGGAACGGACTTCCCGGCGGAGTCTGATTTTCGTTCGACCCTGTCCGGTTGCCGGGCGGCCGCGGACTGGGGTATGTTTCAGGACAGGGACGCGTCCCGCCAGGGAGGAGCCATGCGGAGCATCGTCTTCGAGAACGGAAAGAGCCTGTCGGCCGAGGGGCCGAAACCCCGTCCCGGCCTGGGCGAGGCCCTGGTGCGGGTGCTCCTGGCGGGCGTCTGCAACACCGACCTGGAGCTTCTGCAAGGCTACTACGGCTTTTCCGGGGTGGCCGGTCACGAGTTCGTCGGCCTGGTGGAGGAATGCCCCGACGCGCCGGAGTGGGTGGGCCGCCGGGTCTCGGCGGACATCAACTGCGGCTGCGGCGGGTGTCCCCTCTGCCTGGCGGGCGACCCGCGCCACTGCCCCACGCGCACGGTGCTCGGCATCGTGGTCCGGCCCGGCTGCTTCGCGGAATATCTCACCGTGCCCGCGCGTAACCTCCTGGCCGTGCCCGAGGGCCTGCCCGAGGACTGCGCCGTGTTCGCCGAGCCCCTGGCCGCGGCCCTGGAGCCCGGGCGGCAGGTGAATCTCTCCGGCCGCCGGGTTCTGGTCCTGGGCGACGGCAAGCTCGGCATCCTGACCGCCCTGGGCCTGGCCCCGGACTGTCCGGACCTGACCCTGGCCGGGCGCCACGAGGCCAAGCTGGCCCTGGCCCGGGGCGCGCGCACCGCGCTCCTGCCCGCCGGGACGCCCCCGGCCCGTGCCCGCGAAATCCTCGGCCTCTTCGACGTGGTCATCGAGGCCACGGGACGAGAGGACGGCCTGGACACGGCCCTGGCGTTGGTCCGGCCCGAGGGGATCGTGGTGGCCAAGACCACCTCGCGCAACCCGTCGCGTCTGGACCTGGCCAGGCTGGTGGTGGACGAGATCACGCTCATGGGCTCGCGTTGCGGGGACCAGTCCCTGGCGCTGGAGCGTCTGGCCGGAGGCCTGGACCCCCGGCCGCTCATCGAGGCCCGTTTTTCCTTCGAGGAGCACGAACAGGCCCTGGCCGCCGCTTCCCGGCCCGGGGCCATGAAGGTGCTGCTCACCCCCTGAGCCGAGGAGATCCCATGCCCGAGGACAAGATTCCCGCCGGGACCGCTCCGCAAACCGTCGAAAACCCCCGCGCCGAAACTCCGGAGGCCGGGACTCCGGCGGCCGCGAATCACGAGGACTCACGACCCGCGCCACGCCTGGACCTGACCGTGGGCGGGGCGGTGCTGGTGGAGATCGAGGGCCTGCGCCGCAGCTTCAAGGCCAAGGTGGTGGGCTGGGACCAGGACCGCTTCGTGCTCACGACCTTTCCCGCCCGGCCCGAGATCCGCGATCAGCTCTACCAGGACCGGGGCCTGATCCTGCGCTATCTGCACCCCGACGGCACGCTCTACGGCTTCCACTCCGTGGTGGACTCGGTGCTTTTCCGGCCCGAACGCCTGCTCTTCGCGCGCTATCCCGGGAAGGTGGAGACGTTGAGCCTGCGCAAGGAGGACCGGGTGAACTGCTTCGTGCGCGCCGGCCTGGAGCGCACCCAGGGCGAAGCCTGCCAGGGCATGCTGCTGAACGTGTCCAAGAGCGGCTGCCGCTTCGTCTCCGGCCTCTCCGTTCCGGACCCGGCTCCGGTCGTGGGCGAAACCCTGACCGTGGCGACCTCCTTCTTCGGCTGCTCCATGGAGCTGCGCATCCCCGCCGACGTGCGGGCCCTCCGCCAGGACGGCCAGCGTCTGACCCTGGGGCTCCTGTTCCGGGAGATCCCCGAGGAGGCCGCCCGGGACATCGAGCGCTACATCCAGGACATCAAAGCCGTGCTTGGGGAGGGCTCCGCCCAGCAATAGAAGGCGAAAAGGCGCGTCGCGTCGCCTTCCATGCCCCCGAAAGGAATCTTTCCGGCAAGGCCGAAGAAAAAGGCGGGAGTCGCCTCCCGCCTTTTCGTCTTCATGAAAGGCCCCGAAGGGGCTCAGTCCTGCATGTCGGTGATGATGCTCTTCAGGTCCTGGGCCAGTCGGGACAGGTCGGACACCGCCTGGGCGGACTGGTTCATGGCCTCGGCGGTCTCGGCCGCTATGCGGTTGATGTCCTCGGTGGTCCGGCTGATCTCCTCGCTGGCCGAGGATTGCTCCTCGGAGGCGGTGGCGATGCCGCGCACCTGGTCGGCGGTGCGCTCGACCATGTCCACGATCTCGCGCAGAGCCTCGCCGGACTTCCCGGCGGTCTGGGTGCTGGCGGTGATGGCCTGGGCCGTGGACTCGGTGTTCCTGATGTTCTTGCGCGCGCTTTCCTGCACGGCCTGGATGTAGGCCCCGACCTCGTTGGTGGCGCTCATGGTCTTCTCGGCCAGCTTGCGCACCTCGTCGGCCACGACCGCGAAGCCTCGTCCCGCCTCGCCCGCGCGGGCGGCCTCGATGGCGGCGTTGAGGGCCAGGAGGTTGGTCTGGTCCGCGATGTCGGCGATGACGTTCATGATCTGGCCGATGCCTTCGGCCTGCTTGCCCAGCTCGGTCATGTCGGCCTTGAGCACCTCGGACTGCTCGTTGATGCGCGTGATGGTGGCCACCACGTCGTCCACCAGCCGCTCGCCCTCCTGGGCCTTGGCCTTGGTCTTGTCCGCCAGTTCGGCCGCGGCCGAGGCGCTCTTGGCCACCTCCATGACCGTGGCGTTCATCTCCTCCATGGCCGTGGCGGCCTCGCCGGTGCGGTTGCGCTGTTCCTCGGAGCCCCGGCTGGACTGCTCGATCTGGGCCGACAGCTCCTCGGAGGCCGAGGCCACCTGGTTGGAGACGGCGTCCGCGGCGGCGGCGGCCTTGGCGATCTTTTCGTTCTGCGCGGCGATCTTCTTCTGCTGTTCGCGGATTTCGGTCAGTTCGAACCAGACGTTCAGCACGCCGATGAGGTTGCCGTCCAGGTCATTGATGGGGGTTGCGGTGACGTCGAAGATCTTCTGGTTGCCCCTTGCGGTCTTGTAGTCCACCTCGTCCTGGAGCATGCGCTTTTCGCGCAGGGCCTTGGCCGAGATGGTGTCGTGGTCGGCCTGGCCGTAGTAGAGCTGCCCCGAGGTTTCGCCGTAGTGGGAGGCGGGCGCGCCGTCACGCTCGATGGCCCGCATCATGTGCGGGTTGATGAAGGACATGCGGTTGTTCACGTCCACCACGGCGCAGGGCAGGACGAAACCGTCCAGAACGCCCTGGGCGAAGCCGAGCTTGTTCTTCAGTTCCGCCACCATGCTGCGGATGTTCTCGGACAGGCTCAGCAGCTCGAAGCGGAAGCCCGTGCGCAGCACGGCCTTGAAGTCGCCCTTGGCGATGGCCGCGGTGAAGGTCTCGATGTCCTGGATCGGCCGGACCACCAGGCGGCTGATGATGAGGAAGATGGCCCCCACCAGGATGAGCACCGAGGCCGCGCCGATGCCCATGAGCATGTTGCGCTGGGCCGTGGCCGTCTCGGTGAGTTCGGAGACGTAGGCGCTCATGCAGATGGCCCAACCCGTGTCCGTGTCGGTGGAGACCACCATGTACTTCCGTTCGCCCTTCCAGTCGTAGAACAGTTCGCCGTTCTTGATCTCCAGGGCCTTCTTGACGAACTCCTGATCGGAGAAATTCTTGAGCAGGGTGGACTTGTCCACGGCGTGGGCGATCATCCGTCCCTGGGCGTCGACCATGAAGCCGTAGCCGCGTTCGCCGAAGCGGGGCGGATCGATGAAGGCCGAGGTGAACGTCTCCCACTTGGGGAAGGCGCCCACGCCGCCCAGCACCCTGCCGCTCGCGTCCTTCACGCCCTTGGCCATGGTGAAGACCATGATGTCGCCGTCGCCGCTCTTGGCGCTGAGGACTTCCTTGGCGATGAAGAAGTCCTGGCCCGAGGCGATGGCCTTGACGTAGTCCCGCTCGGCGCGATTCTGGCCCGCCATGTCCTCGCCCTTGGCGTTGTAGCCGGCCAGGATGTTTCCCTTGGCGTCGAAGATCAGGATGGCCCAGTAGTCCTTGTTCACCGAGATGTAGTTCCTGAGCCGTTCCTTGGCCCGGGCCGGGTCGCCTCCGAACGCCTCCAGCACGGCCTGCTGCGCGGCCAGGGTCTCCACCATGGTCTTGGCGCCGTTCATGTAGGCGTCCAGGGCCCGGTTGGTGGTGACGGTCATCTGCTGCATGGCCTGCTTGTTCAGGTCCAGGGCGAGACCATTGGTGGAGTTCGAGACATAGGCCACGATGGCCGAGACGGCCAGGATCACGGCCAGGGCCACGGAGGCGATCAACACCGAACTGATGCTTTTCTTGAACATGGCGTCCCCCTTCAACGGAAAAGTGTTACCCCCATAGGTCTTGCGTAATCTCTCGTCACGACGGCCTCGGTCGGGACACTTCAACATCCCCGCTCAGCGGACAGTCCGCCGTTTATTCAGAATATACATCAAGTTGTGGAGAGTGAACATCTTTTTTTGAAAATGCGTGGAGTCCGCGCCGTATCTGGAATTCCGGGCGCCGCATGGGAGCGGACGCTCACTCCGCAGGCGAGTTGTCGAAGTGTTCGGCCGGCCCCGTTGACACGGCGTCGTGATTCGGCAATCTTATATTTTGGGCTTCCCGCGCAACCCGAGGAACAGCCATGCAGACCAGCCGCACCCAGCCGACGGCGGGAACCGCGCCGCATCGGAGAACAGCCGTTCTCGGCGCCCTGGCCGTGTGTCTCGGCTTGTTCCTGATGCTCTTCGTCCTGTCGCGGCCTTACGAGGCCGAACGCCTGGAGGAAGAGCGGCGGGAGGTGCGGGACAGCATTCTGGCCCCGGCCCGCTTTGTGTCCGACACCGTGGCCGTGCGCGTGGGCATGTTGTTCGTGCTGGAGAGCTTCGTGCGGCATGACGCCGCCACGCCCGAGCGCCTGGCGGAACGTTTCCGGGACATCGCCGAGGCCTTGCCCTATGGATTCAAGGATGTGCGCGTCCTGGCCCTCGCCCCGGGCGGCGTGGTGGGCATGGTTTCGCCCCTGAAGGGCAACGAGGCCGCCCTGGGGCACGACCTGCTGCGCGACCCCGGAACCAGCGAGGACGCGCAACGGACCCTGCTCACCCGAGAGGTCACCCTGGGCGGGCCCTACGAACTGCGCCAGGGCGGTCTGGGCCTCGTCCTGCGCAAGGCCGTGTTCCTGGATGACGGAACGTTCTGGGGCTTCGCCGCGGCGGCCCTGGACGTGGACGCCCTGGTGCGGAGCACGCCCCTGCCCGCCCGCGAGGATCTGGTCTTCGCCCTGGCCCGGGACGGAAACATCTTCCACGGCCTGAAGGAAATCCGGGCCATGGCCCCGCTCTCCGTGAACGTGCCCCTGCCCGAGGGGAGCTGGGAGCTGCTGGCCGCTCCGGCCTTGGGCTGGGAGGGACGCATCGCCGGAACGCTGACGCTGTTCCGCTGGACCGGCGCGGCCTTCGTGCTTCTGCTCACGGTCCTGACCTACCTCCTGCTGCGCCGCCACGACCTGCTGCGCCGGGCCAAGACCCTGGCCGAGGATCAGGTTCGGGCCGGGGAGAACCGCTACCGCCGCATCTTCAATTCCACCTTGGACGGGCTGGTGCTCTTCGACGCCTCCGGTCTGGTCCTCGACGCCAACCCGGCGGCCTGCGCCATGCACGGCTCCAGCCCCGGCGGGCTGAACGGCCTCACCGCCCGCGATCTGGTGCATCCGGCCTTTCTCCGCCAGTTCCAGGAGTTCGCGCGCACCGTGGCCGTCGGCGGCGAATTCCGCGTCGAGGCCCGGGCCTTGCGCCGGGACGGCTCCTCATTTCCCGTGGAGGTCGGCGGCGCGTCCTTCGACAGCAACGGCGGGACGCGCTTTCTGGCCATGGTCCGCGACCTCTCCGAACGCGACCGCCTGCGTTCCGAGCAGGAACGCTTCTTTTCCCTGACCCTGGACCTGGTGGGCGTCACGAATCTTGCCGATGGCCGTTTCCGCCAGATCAACGCCTCCTGGACCCGGGTTCTGGGCTACGCCCCCGAGGAGATCCTCGGCCGCGACTGGCGCGGATTCGTGCATCCCGACGACCTGGAGGACACCGTGGCCGCCCACGGCGGCGCTGTCGGAGGCGTGGCCGTGCAGAGCTTCGTCAACCGCTGGCGCGCCAAGGACGGACAGTGGCGCTGGTTGTCCTGGAACGCCCTGCCGGACCCCGAGCGCGGCGTGGCCTATGCCGTGGCCCGGGACGTCACCGGCGAGCGCGAGGCCGCCCTGCGGATGCGCGAGGCCAACGAGGAACTCTCGGCCCTGAACGAGGAGCTGCTGGCCATCAACGAGGAACTGCGGGCCGAGGTGGAACTGCGCGGCCGGGCCGAGCGCGAGGTGGGGGCCGTGCGCCGCCGTCTGGAAAACATCCTGGAGAACATGGCCAGCGGCGTGACCGTGTTCCGGGCCGTGGACGACGGCCGGGACTTCGTCATCACCGGCTTCAACCGCGCCGCCGAACGCATGGAACACATCGACCGCGCCCAGGTTCTGGGCCGCAGGCTCTCCGAGGTCTTTCCCGGCGCCGCCGACTTCGGCCTTACCGACATGCTGCGTCGGGTTCTGGCCTCGGGCGAACCCGAGCGCCTGCCCCTGGCCCTCTACCGAGACGAACGCATCCAGGGCTGGCGCGAGAACTACGTCTACCCCCTGCCCGGCGGAGAGGTCGTGGCCCTCTACGAGGACCGCGACGAGCAGGTGGCCGCCCGCGAGGCCCTGCGCGCCAGCGAGGAACGCTTCGGACTGGCCGTGGCCGGAAGCAGCGACGGCATCTGGGACTGGCCGGACATGAGCCGCGACGACCTCTGGTGGTCACCCCGGCTCTATGAACTCCTGGGCTACGCCCCGGACGAGCTGCCCGCGTCCATGGAGACCTTCAACCTGCTCCTGCATCCCGGGGACCGCGAACGGGTCCAGGAGGCCCTGCGCCGCCACCTGGAGCGCCGCGACCCCTATTCCGTGGAATACCGCACCGCCTGCAAGGGCGGCGAATACCGCTGGTTCCTGGCCCGGGGCCAGGCCCTCTTCGACTCCTCGGGCAAGCCCCGGCGCATGGCGGGCTCGCTCCAGGACATCAACGAGCGCAGGCTGGCCGCCGAACAGCTGGCCGCCGCCAACCAGCAGATGGCCGCCGCCAACGAGGAACTGGCCGCGCTCAACGAGGAGATGGCCGCCACCAACGACCGGCTCATGAGCGAGGCCGCCCTGCGCCGGGAGGTCGAGGAACACCTGCGCGCCTCCCTGCGCGAGAAGGAGGTTCTGCTCAAGGAGATCCACCACCGGGTCAAGAACAACCTCCAGGTGGTCTCCAGCCTTCTCGGGCTTCAGGCCGGGGCCGTCACCGACCCCGAAGTCCTGGCCCTGTTCGAGGAGGGCAAGAACCGCATCGCCTCCATGGCCCTGGTCCACGAGGAACTCTACCGCTCCTCGGACCTCGCCCGCGTTGATCTCGGCGCGTATCTGGAAAAGCTCGTCCACCGCCTCGTGGCCGGGCTCTCCGGCAACCGCCGCGTGAACCTCGTCCTGGAGGTGGAGTCCATCCGCCTCAACGTGGACGCCGCCATCCCCTGCGGCCTCATGGTCAACGAACTCGTGACCAACGCCCTCAAGCACGGCCTCAGGGAACGCTCCGAAGGCCGCCTCCTGGTCCAGTGCCGCGCCGCCGAAGGCCAGGTGCTCCTGCGCGTGGCCGACGACGGCCCCGGATTCCCCCCCGGCCTGGACTTCCGCAACACCGAAACCCTCGGCATGCAGCTCGTCACCCACCTGGCCGAACAGCTCCAGGGCCGGGTGGACCTGGAACCCGGGCCGGGCTGCTCCTTCCGCGTCCTTTTCCCGGAGAAGAAGCCATGAACACCGCCGCCCGCATCCTGCTCGTGGAGGACGAACGGATCATCGCCCTGGAAATGAAGCTCTTTCTCCAGCGACTCGGCTACCAGGTGGCCGCCAGCCTGGCCACGGGCGAACAGGCCCTGGCCGACGCCCCCGCCATCCGTCCCGACCTCGTGCTCATGGACATCATGCTCGCCGGAGACCTCGACGGCATAGAGACCGCCCGCCGCCTGCGCGCCGTCCTCCCGGTTCCGGTCGTCTACTGCACCGCCTACACCGACCCCGAAACCATGCGCCGCGCCCAGGACACCAGCCCCGCCGGAATCCTCACCAAACCCGTCAACCTCGACGACCTCCGCCGCACCATCGACCAGGGACTGGGCAGGGGATAGCGGGCCGGGGCTCCGCCCCGCACCCCGCCAGGGCTCGGCCCTGGACCTTTCAGTGTCGCGGCTTTTCCGGCGGCGAAGCCCGCCGGAAAAGCCGCGACACGAAGGGCCTGTCACAAGTTTTTTCGGGCCGACCGTTTCGGCGATTGGCTGGACGAGCGCGCAGCGCACGGCCGGTCAATCGCCGAAACTATTGCCGGTCCAGGGGGGCGCCGCCCCCCTGGCGCGGGGGTCGGGGGGCGCGCAGCCCCCCGGTTCGGCTCACAGCACTTTCGAGAAAACGGCCTTGCCGTCGCCGGGGGCGTAGAAGTCTTCGAGGGTGGCTTCGAGGCGGTAGCCCCGGGCGAGGTAGAAGGCGCGGGTGGGGGTGTAGAGGGGCTGGGTGGAGGTTTCGATCCAGACCTTGCGGCAGCCGAGGGCCTTCATGGCGGCTTCGGTGGCGGCGAGCATGCGGGTTCCGACGCCCTTGCCGCGCAGGCCGCCCTGGACGGCCAGCCAGTAGAAGTCGAAGCTGCCCTGGGCGCAGCAGACGGGACCGAAGCAGGAATAGGCCTGGAAGGCTCCGGCCGGGCCGAGGAAGAGGAAGTGGTAGCCGGAGGCGTCGAGGCCTTTTTCGAGTCGTTCGGCGGCCAGGTCTCCGGCCATGACGCACTCCGCCTCGGTGAAGAAGCCGGTGGAGCGGACCAGGGCGCGGATGGCCTCCACGTCCTCGGGGAAGACCTCGTCGCGGAAGATGTCGGGGGTGGTCATGGGACGGTCTCCGGGGACCGGGCGGGGAGGGCTGCGGCCAGGACGCGGGCGATCATGTCCCGGTAGGACAGACCGGCGCGGGCGGCGGCGGCCGGGAATCCGGCGTCCGGGGCGATGCAGGGGTTGGGGTTCAGGTCGATGACCTGGGGCGCGCCGAGGTGGTCCAGGCGGAAGTCCACGCGGGCGTACCCGGCCATGTCCAGGGCCTGGAAGCAGGCCAGGGCCAGGGCGCGCAGGCGTTCCGCGAGGGGGGCGTCGGCGGGCGGCAGATCGAAGGTGCGTTCGGTGTGGCCGTGCTCGAAGCTCGCCTCGTCCCACTTGGCGCGCCAGCCGAGAACCTTGGGCTTGTCCGGGCCGTAGCCGGTGAAGAGCATCTCGGCCGGGGGCAGGACTTCGGGGCTGCGGGGGCCGTCGAGCACGGCGACGTTGAACTCGCGGCCCGGGAGATAGGCCTCGGCGATGCAGGGCTGGCCCAGGGCGTCTTCCTTGGCGGCCAGGGCGCGGTCCAGGGCGGCGCGATCGGGACCGGCCAGCACGTCGGCCTCCTCGATGCCCACGGAGCCGTGTTCCAGGCGGGGCTTGAGCAGGAAGGGGCCGGAGGGCGCGGCGGCGGGGTCGGCGAGGTCGGCGCGTTCGAACCAGTCCGGGGTGGGCAGGCCGAGGCGGCGCAGGAGGAGCTTGGCGCGGAGCTTGTCGGCGGCGGCGGCCAGGGGGAGCGCGCCGGAGCCGGTGTGCGGCAGACCCAGGGAGTCGAGCAGGGCCGGGACCGTCGAGGCCAGGGTGTCGCGGCCGTCCAGGGCCTCCACGAGGTTGAAGACGGCGTCCGGGGGCTCGGCGGCCAGGGCGGCGGCGACGCGGCCGAGGTCCAGGCCGCATTCCAGGTCGCGGACGCGGTGGCCCAGGGCTTCCAGGGCCTGGCCGACGGCCCGGGCCTGGATCAGGTTGTCGGCCTCGTCGGCGGGCGCGTCCGGGGCGAGCCGGTCGCGCAGGACGACGATCAGCAAGCCGGGCTCCCGGCGAGGCGTTCCCGGGCCGAGTCCATGATCATGCCGATGAGATCCTGGTAGGAGATGGTGTTCATGCCGCAGAGGATGACCAGGTCGGAGATGATCGGGTTGATCCCGGCCAGGGGGTTGACCTCGATGAAGCTCGGGCGGCCGTCGGCGTCCAGGCGGATGTCGATGCGTCCGGCGTCGCGGCAGCCCAGTCCGCGCCAAGCGGCCAGGGCCAGCTCCTCGGCGGCGCGGGCGTCGGCGCAGCGGGCCGGGCGGTACTCCACGCGGTTTTCGAAGTCCTTCTTGTTCAGATAGGTGTAGGCCCCGGCCTCGGCGCGCTCCAGGAAGACCACCTCCATGCAGCCCAGGGAACGGGCGCGGGAGCCGGTCCCGGCCAGACCCACGGTGAACTCGCGGCCGGGCAGGTAGGTTTCCACCAGGACGGGCTGGCGGAAGCGGGACAGGAGGTCGAGGCAGATTTCGCGCAGGGCCTCGGGGGTCTCGACCCGGGAGGCTCCGCTGATGCCCTTGCCGGTGCCTTCGGTGCAGGGCTTGGCGAAGAGCGGGAAGGGCAGACGCACGGCGGCGAGGTCGGCGGGTTCGCGGACCACGGCGAAGTCCGGGGTGGGCAGGCCGAGGTCGCGGACCACGCGCTTGCAGGCGGCCTTGTCCAGGGTCAGGGCCAGGACCAGGGGGTCGGAGAAGGTGTAGGGGATGCGGTAGGCGTCCAGCAGGGCCGGGACCAGGGCTTCGCGGCCGGGGCCGTGCAGGCCTTCGGCGATGTTGAAGACCATGTCCCAGCGGCGTCCGGTGGCCAGGGCCTCCACCAGTTCGAAGGCGTTGCCCACGCGCTCGGTCTCGTGCCCCAGGGCGGCCAGGGCGGACTCGATGCCCTCGATGGTGTCCACGCGGTCGAACTCGGCGGTCTCCTCCAGGGTGTAGCCCCGGGCCAGATACCAGTCCTGCAGGTCGTAGGTCAGGCCGATCTTCATTCAGCGGTCTCGCATCCGGCGGTGTCGGGGTAGCGGAAGGTCTTGCCTTCGTAGTTGGTCAGCACGAGGTCCGTGCCGTCGTGCCCCTGGACGTACTCCGGGCAGATCGGGATCTTGCCGCCGCCGCCGGGGGCGTCGATGACGTAGTGGGGCACGGCGTAGCCGGTGGTGTGGCCGCGCAGGGCCCGGATGATGTCGATGCCGGCCTTCACGGGGGTGCGGAAGTGGCCGGAGCCGGAGATGGGGTCGCACTGATAGAGGTAGTAGGGCCGCACGCGGGCCTTGAGCAGGCCGTGGAACAGGGCGGTCATGGTCGCGGGGTCGTCGTTGACGCCCTTGAGGAGCACGGTCTGGGAGCCCAGGGGCACGCCCGCGTCGGCGAGCATCTCGCAGGCCCGGACGGTCTCGGGGGTGAGCTCGTCGGGGTGGGCGAAGTGCAGGCTGACCCACAGGGGGTGGTGGCGCTTGAGCACGCGGGTCAGGCTCTTGGTCACGCGCTGGGGCAGCACGGCCGGAACCTTGGAGCCCATGCGCACGAACTCCACGTGGGGGATGGAGCGCAGTTGCCCGAGAAGCCAGTCGATGGCCTCGTCGGAGAGGGTCAGGGCGTCGCCGCCGGAGAGAAGCACGTCGCGCACCTGGGGGGTGGCGGCGATGTAGGCCAGGGCCTTTTCCCAGCGTTTCTTGAAGACGTGCGCGGCCTTGTGCCCGCCCACGGCGCGCGAGCGGGTGCAGTAGCGGCAGTAGGTGGAGCAGAAGTCCGTGACCAGGAAAAGCACGCGGTCGGGATAGCGGTGCACGAGCCCGGGCACGGGCATGTGGGCGTCCTCGCCCAGGGGGTCGTCGGCCTCGCCGGGGGCGGGAAGGGTCTCGGCCATGCTCGGAATGACGCAGCGGCGCACGGGCTGGGCCGGGTTCCCGGGGTCCAGCAGGGAGGCGTAGTAGGGCGTCACGGCGAAGGACAGCCGGGCGTGGGCCGGAAGCATCATGGCCCGGCGCTCGTCGTCGGAGAGGTCCAGGACGCGGGCGATGTCCGGCAGGGTGGCGAAGCGGTTCTTCAGCTGCCAGCGCCAGTCGTTCCAGTCCTTGAGCGAGGCCTGGGGGAAAAATCTCTGGTGGAAGTCCCGCGTGCGGGCGTTGATGTGCACGTCGGGCAGATGGATGGTCCTGGCCCGCTGGGTCGGGCGGAGGGTCGGGGCGTAAGCCAGGGGGGCGTGTCCGGCGGAGTAGGCTTCCGCCGTCAGGGACAGGACCCCCGAGGGGTCGGGAGGCTCGTTGGCCGTAAGGTCGAGGCATTCTTTCATGACCATTCTCCTTCGCGGGGCTTCCGCAGGCATGATGTTGGGGGTCAGGCCGCGATCTCCGCGCGCGCCGAGGTGGGGCGGGCGGGTGCGGTTTTCTCCGGGGAGGACTGTTCCTCCTGGGGAGTGATGACGATGTCGATGATTTCGTAGGTCGACAGGGAAAGGGCCTGGTCGCCGTTCTCGTCGGTCCAGGTCTCGCCCTCGCCGACGATGCCCTCGCCGGAGTAGGTGGAGAGGTCCGGGGCCTGGACCACGTAGTCCACGCCGGAGTCGTCCTGGATGATGACCGAGCCGTCGTCGTCCACCACGATGAGACCGGAGATGCTCACGGCCTCGCGCGGGGGCGCGGCCTGCTGCGCGGCCGAGGCCGCGGCGCAGCAGAACAGGATCAGGGCCGCGGCGGCGCAGGCGAGACGGACGGAACCCGGGACCATTTCAGAAGACCTCCTCCAAGGCGGCTGAATAACCATCGTCCGAAGAAACGGGCGCACTATCTTCTTCCACGCGCCGGATGTCCAGCACATCCACGGCGTCTCCTTCCGGGAAGTGGCGCACGACTCCCCGCACGGCCACCTCTTCGCCCATGAGTCCGCGCAGGCTCCTGGGGCTGGGCCCCCGGAGCAGGAACTCCTCCTCGGTGTCCGTGGCCAGGGTCAGGGCCGTGGCCGCGCCCCGCGCATCCCAGGCGCTGGGATGGAGGATGCCGGTCAGGACCGTGGCGGAACCCGCGCGCTTGTGCATGAAGCCTCCCCGGAAGGGGTTCGGGCGGGCCGTGGGGCCCGTCCCTCAATGCGCGGCCGATAGCAAGATGGGGACCAATATATATCGACATGAAAAAATTGAAGATTTCATCTCGATTGTTTCGCCGGGAACGGAACTCTTTGTTCCGATCGATCGAGGGATCAATGCCGCACCCCTGGATTGAGCAGGTTGGAGGGGGGGTGTGAACGAAAAAAACCAAGAGGAATTATGGATTAAAGACAGTCTAGAGAAAAATCGGAATTGTTTGTTCCGCTCGTATGCCTATCGGAACAACAAGTTCCGAATTAATTCGAATCATCCTCGGCGACCCTTGGTGGACGGAGCTTTTCGAAAGATTTGCATCAGGCTGGACGAAACCATGCGGCGGGCATATGCCGGACGGGTTTTGCGCCCGCGTTCCGGGCGCGTGAAACCATATTGATGCGCCGCCCTGGCGGCGAGGGAGTTCGCCTTATGCAATCCGGCTTGGCCGCGCGGCTGCGCGGCGATCTTTTCGGCGGCGTCACCGCGGGCATCGTCGCCCTGCCCCTGGCCCTGGCCTTTGGTGTGGCGAGCGGCGCTGGAGCCGCCGCGGGCCTCTACGGGGCCATGGTTCTCGGATTCTTCGCCGCCGTGTTCGGCGGCACGCCCACCCAGATTTCCGGCCCCACCGGCCCCATGACCGTGGTCACCGCCGCCGCCCTGGTGGCCTTCCAGGGCGACCTGTCCTCGGTCATGATGGCCGTGGCCCTCTCCGGCGTTCTTCAGATGGTCCTGGGCGTCATCCGCGTGGGCCGCTTCGTGCGCTTCATCCCCTATCCGGTCATTTCCGGCTTCATGAGCGGCATCGGGGTCATCATCATCCTGCTCCAGATCCACCCGCTCCTGGGCGCGCACTCCGTGTCCTCGCCCCTGCAGAGCGTCCTGACCCTTGGCCCGGCCCTGGCCCAAACGAGCCTGTCCAGCCTGTTCCTGGGCGCCCTGGCCATGGCCATCGTCTTTCTCACCCCGGCGCGCATCTCCCGCGTCCTGCCCTCGCCGCTCATCGCGCTCATCGCGGGCACCCTCGTCTCCGTGATCTTGGGCCTGGACGTGGCCACCATCGGCTCGATTCCCCAAGGCCTGCCCGAGCTGCGCCTGCCCGCCTTCAATCCGGCCAAGCTGCGCGAAATCCTGGGCTACGCCCTGGCCCTGGCCGTGCTCGGCACCATGGACACCCTGCTGACCTCCCTGGTGGCCGACTCCATGACCAAGGAGCGCCACAACCCCAACCGCGAACTCCTGGGCCAGGGCCTGGGCAACATGCTCTGCGGCCTGGTCGGCGGCATCCCCGGCGCCGGCGCGACCATGCGCACCGTGGTGAACATCAAGGCCGGCGGCACCACCCGCCTGGCCGGAGCCGTCCACGCCGTGCTCCTGCTGGCCGTGCTCCTGGGCCTCGGCCCCCTGGCCTCGCGCATCCCCATGCCCGTGCTGGCGGGCATCCTGGTCAAGGTCGGCGTGGACATCCTGGACTACCGCATGCTCGGCATCCTGCGCCGCGCCCCGCGCCAGGACCTGGCCGTCATGGTCACGGTCTTCGCCATCACCGTCTTCGTGGACCTCATCGTGGCCGTGGCCGCGGGCGTGACCCTGGCCTCCCTGCTCCTGACCTACCGCATCACCCGCCAGTCGAGCATCGACATCCAGGGCGAGGAGGAGTTCAACGGCAGGCTCTCCGAGGAGCGCGGGCTCCAGGCCGTCACGGACTTCGCCGTGCGCGTGGTCACGGTCAGCGGGCCCTTCTTCTTCGGCACATCGGCCTCCATGCAGGATGCCGTGGCCAAGCTGGCCGGAACCCGGGTCCTGGTCATCAACTGTCTCAAGGTGCCCTTCATGGACCTCTCGGCCATCTTCGCCCTGGGCGAGATGGTCGAACGCATGCGCGACGCCCGCGTGGCCGTGCTCCTGGCCGTGACCGACCAGCACCGCAAGCGCCTCCTGGAGCTGGGCTTCGGCGCCCTGCTGCCCGAGGACCGCATGTACACCGAGCACGAACCCGCCCTGGCCGAGGCCCTGCGGCTGGCCGAGGAAGACCTCCGCGCCGCCCGCGCCGCCGAACACCGGCCCGTCAAGGGCTCCCTCCAGCCCATGTAACCCCCTTCGGGGGGATATAGAAAGGCCGGGAGACTCCCTCTTCGGGGGTTTACGGAAAGGCTGGGAGGCTCCCGATAAGCATATAAAGAAGGCCGGACTCCGCGAGGGGGCCGGCCTTCTTTTCCACCACCTTTCCGGCGCCCCCCGAAGGGGGTTCATGGAAAGGCGACAAGACGAAAGCCTCTTCGCCTTTCTACAGACCCCCGAAGGGGGCCGAAGGGGGTTCATGGAAAGGCGACAAGACGAAAGCCTCTTCGCCTTTCTGCAGACCCCCGAAGGGGGCCGAAGGGGGTTCATGGAAAGGCGGCAAGACGAAAGCCTCTTCGCCTTTCTGCAGACCCCCGAAGGGGGCCGAAGGGGGTTACTTGAAGCTTTCCTTTTTCAGTCCGTGGCGGGTCATGAGCTTGTGCAGCTGGCGGGTGGTGATGCCCGCGTGTTTGGCCGTGTCCGCGATGCGGCCCTTGTGCCGGGTCAGCACCTCGCGCAGGTAGCGCTCCTCCATGTCGTCCACGTAGCGCCGCCGGGCCTCGGAGAGCGGCAGGCTGGGGTCCACGGGCAGCAGGGTGGAGGCGGCCTCCTCGGCGAACATCTCGGCCGGGAAGCTCTCGGGCCCCAGCAGGTCCGAGGACTCCAGGATGTAGGCCCGCTCGATGACGTTCTCCAGCTCGCGGACGTTGCCCGGCCAGGGATAGAGCCGGAAGGCCTCCAGAACCGAGGGCGCGAAGCCCCGGATGTCCGAGGGGTCGGTGCGCTTGATCCGGGCCAGGATTCCGGCCGCGATGAGCGGAATGTCCTCCACCCGTTCGCGCAGCGGCGGCAGCTCCACCGGGAAGACGTTCAGGCGGTAGAAGAGGTCCGTGCGGAACTTGTCCGCGCGGCAGAGCTGCTTGAGGTTCTCGTTGGTGGCCGCGATGATCCGCACGTTGGCCTCGATGTCCCGCTCGCCGCCCACGCGCTGGAAGCTCCGGTCCTGGAGCACGCCCAGGAGCTTGACCTGGGAGGAGGGCGGCAGGGTGCCCACCTCGTCCAGGAAGATGGTCCCGCCGGAGGCGATCTCGAACTTGCCGAGCTTCTGGCGCACGGCTCCGGTGAAGGCCCCCTTCTCATGACCGAACAGCTCGCTCTCGATGAGCGTCTCCGGGATGGCCCCGCAATGCACCGCGATGAACGGCTTGGCCGCGCGGTTGGAGTGCAGGTGCACCAGCCGGGCCATGGTGCCCTTGCCCACGCCGGTCTCGCCGGTGAGCAGCACCGTGGTCCGCGTGGGGGCCACCCGCCGGAGCTTGCGGAAGACCTCGCGCATGACCGGGGAGTTGGTCTGGGTCACGTCGTCGGGGTCTTTTTTCCAGAACCGCCCGCGCAGGTAGTCCAGCTCGTGCTGGAGCTGGTTCAGTTCCTCCAGGCTTTCGGTGACGTAGGCGATCTCGGTCGCGTCCAGGGGCAGGATGAGATAGTTGGCCGCCCCGGCCTTCACGGCCTTGACCGCCTCGCGGGTCAGCTCCGGCTGGCAGAGCACGAACACCGGGGTCTGCGGGGCCAGCTCCGCGAAGGCCGTGAGGTCGCGCTCGTAGTGGCGTTCCGAACCCCGGCCCGGGCCCTCGCCCAGGAAGCGCACGTCGATGAAGGCCAGGTCCGGGTGCCCGGCCAGGGCCTTCTGGAACGGAGCCTTGGACGCGAAGCGCTCCACGCGGCATTCGTCCTCGTAGCAGCGCTCCACGGCGGAATAGTCGGCGGCGGGGTCGCCGCACACGAGTATGGTTTTCATGGTTCTGGGGCGATCTTCCCCAATTCGGCGAGCCTGTCAATGGTCCGGGGCGGAAAACGGAAACGGCGGGAACCGCCAGTCATGGCTCCCGCCGTCTCGGAAAGCGTCGCCGGAGTGAAGGGGGGGCCGGCGGCGCGAGGGGGACAATCATTATGTCAGTTTTCCCATAAATCGTTCAGGCCTCGGCTGTCAAGCGCCCGGGACGGGAATCGTCCCGGAATCCCGTTTCGGCGGGCCTTGCAAGCGGTCGCCATTTTGATAAGGCAAGAGGCGAGTCCCGGAGCAATCCCCGGGGCGTCCCGTCAAACCTGGGAGTTTTGGTGCGCAACTGGATCCGCCGCCGTCTGGGCCTGACGTTCTCCCTCGCCCTGGTCCTCATCCTCGCCGTGGCCATGGTCTGCATCGGCGTGGTGCTGCGCCAGCGTCTCCTGCGCATGGAGACCGCCGTCTCCCAGGAGAACGAGCGTTCCGTCAGGACCCAGGCCGCCCAGCTCCTGGCCCGCTCGGTCCAGGACCAGGCCGGGCACCTCGACGCCCTGTTCCGCTCCTTCGAGTCCCAGGTGCGGACCGCCGCGGCCCAGGTCGCCTTTCTCCTGGAATACGCCGACCTGCACGCCGCCGAAGCCCCGTCCCGGGAAGTCCCGACCCCGGGGCCCGGGGGCTGGCTGGCCAACGACTCCCGGGCCCTGACCCAGGCCCTGCGCCGGGCCGGGCCGATTTCCGCCCGCGCCGACATCGAGATCGCGGCCCTGGCGCACCTGGGGCCGACCCTGGACGGCCTGCAACGCAACGATCCGCTCTGCCGGAGCGCCTGGTTCGCGGGCGCGTCCGGCTACATCCGCCGCGCGCCCAATCCAGGCCGGGAATCCCTGCCCGAGGCGGACCTTGACCTCCTGGCCCGCCCGGCCTTCCGCCTGGCCGCGCCGGAGAGCGATCCCGGCCGAGGCCCGCGCTGGACCTCGGTCTACGAGGACGGCCTCAGCGGTGAACCCGTGGTCAGCGTGGCCGTGCCCGCGTATTCCGTTTCCGGGGCGTTTCTCGGCGTGGCCGGGATGGACCTGTCCCTGGCGGCCGTCGGCGAACGCGTCTTCGGCGGCCCCCACCCCCCCGTATCCCTGGGTCCGGCGGTGACGCGCACCCGTTTCGAGGGCGAGTTCTCCCTTCTCGTGACCCCGGACGGTGAAATTCTGGCCGCGCGGCCCAGCGATCTGGTCCGGCTGGGTCTGCCGGGCGACGGGCGTTCGCGGCTCAATCTGGGCGGGGCGGAGAATCCCGAGTCGCGGAGACTGGCCCGGGAGGTGCGCCGGGGCGTGGGCGGTTCCCTGACCCTGGTTCTGGGCGACCGGAACTGGAGCGCCTTCCATCATCCCATCGCGGTCACGGGCTGGAGCCTCTGCCTGTTCGTGCCCGAGGAGGAACTGCAGGCCGCCGTGGCCCACAGCCGGAACGTCATCGAAAGCGCGGTGGACGAACTCGGCATGCCGATGCTTCTGATCCCCCTGGCCTTCATGGCCGTGGCCTCGGTCTTCGTCCTGCTCTTTTTCCGCATGTTGCTTCTGCGGCCCATCCGCAGGCTTCAGGACGGGTTCGCGGCCCTGGGGGCGGGCGACCTGGACGCCGACGTGGACGAGCGCCTGCCCGGCGAACTGGGCGGCCTGGCCCGGGCCTTCAACGAGACCGTGCGCTCCCTCAAGGCCGAGCATCTGGCCGCGCGCGGGGCCGAACTGCGCTACCGCGACATCTTCGAGAACGCCATCAACGGGTTCTATCTCACCGACGTCCAAGGCGCGGCGATCAGGGTCAATCCGGCCATGGCCCGGATGTTCGGCTACGAGGACGCGCGGGACATGGAGGCCCGGGGCCGGGACTTCGCCGTCCGCCACTACCTGGACCTCAAGGACCGGGAACGGCTGCTGGGCCTGGCCCGCGAGCGCGGCGAGATCCGGGGCCAGGAGATCGCCTACCGCCGCCTGGACGGCAGCCTGCTCTGGGGTTCGGTCAACGCCCGGGCCGTCTACGACGCCGACGGCCGGATGATCCGCATCGAGGGCACGGTGGAGGACGTGACCCAGCGCAAGCTGGCCGAACGGGAGCGCCAAGCCCTCAACGAACAGCTTTCGGCCATGAACGAGGAGCTTTCCGCCGCCAACGAGGAAATGTCCTCCACCAACGAGGAGCTGGTTCAGACCAACGACGAGCTGGTGGCCGAAATGGCCCGCCGCCGCGAGACCGAGGAGCGCCTGCGCGGCGCGCGCCTGGCCGCCGAGTCCGCCAGCCGGGCCAAGAGCGAATTCCTGGCCAACATGAGCCACGAGATCCGCACCCCGTTGAACGCGGTCATGGGCATGCTCCAACTGCTCGGCCGTTCCGAACTCACCGGCGAACAGGCCGAGTACGCCGACATCGCCCTGGTTTCCGCGCGCAGCCTGCTCTCGGTCATCAACGACATCCTCGACCTTTCGGCCGTGGAGGCGGGCAAGATGGTCCTGGCCGCCGAGCCCTTCGAACCCGCCATGCTCCTGCGCCAGGTGGCCGACTCCTTCCTGGGCCAGGCCCGGAGCAAGGGCCTGCGCCTGGATTGGCGCGTCGACGCGGACGTGCCGGAAATCCTCGTGGGCGACCCGGGCCGCCTGCGCCAGGTGCTCTTCAATCTCTTGGGCAACGCCGTGAAGTTCACGGATCGGGGCTTCGTGCGCGCGGACCTCTCGATCCTGCCCGTGCGCCCCGGACCGGAGCGCGTCCGCCTGCTGCTCATGGTCTCGGACTCGGGCATCGGCATCGACCCGGAGCAGGCGGCCTACATCTTCGAACCCTTCACCCAGGCCGACGGCTCCTTCGGCCGCAAGTACCAGGGCACCGGCCTGGGCCTGGGCATCGTCAAGCGCATCGTCACGCTCATGCGCGGCTCCATCGCCGTGGACAGCGAACCGGGGCAGGGCGCCACGATCTGCGTCACCGTCGAGGTCCGCCTGCCCGGCCCGGAGGAATCACTGGCGCGCGACCGCCGCGAACGCGTCCGTCTGCCCGGCGCGCGGCTCAATGTCCTGGTGGCCGAGGACAGCCGCATCAACCGCATCCTCGTCACCCGCGTCCTGGAAAAGCTCGGGCACAACGTGACCGCCGCGGAGGACGGCCGCCGGACGCTGGAGATCCTGGCCCAGGACCGCTTCGACCTCCTGCTCCTGGACGTGCAGATGCCCGGCGTGGACGGCCTGGAAGTGACCCGCGCCGTGCGCGCCGGGGAGGCCGGAATCCTCGACCGCCGCATCCCCATCATCGCCATGACCGCCCACGCCATGAAGGGCGACCGCGAGACCTTCCTGGAGGCGGGCATGGACGGCTACATCGCCAAGCCCTTCGAACTGGACGAGTTCGCCGACACCCTGCGCGACGTCCTCAGCAAAACCTAGGCCGGCTTCGCCGGTCTACGGGAAGGCGGGATTCTTTCTCATGGGGCCGCCCTCCCGTCGCCTCTCCTCGCCTTTCTGGAATCCGGCGAAGCCGGGCCACCCCGGTGCGCGGAGCGCCGCACGGGCGCGTTTTGATCCCTTGGCGTCGATATGGGCGCATTTCACGCCATGAGCTGCTCCGCTCGCCCCGCGCCGCCGGGTGGAGCCGTCGCGCGCATGTTCCGGCCGCCTTGTTCCACCGCCGCTCCGGCGTTCCGCCCGCGCGAAGGGTCCAGTCCTGGGCGGAAGGGCGGGTGTAAAGGGGGCGCGTTTCAAGCCTGTCCGATTCCCATTTCTTGACAACATGCTGATATTCCATGCTTTCCATTCTGGCATCGGTCTTGCTGCCCTTGTAGACTGCTTCGGCGGCAATGGTCCGCGTGGCGCGGGCCGGCCGAAGACGAGGAGGGTTTCATGACGAAGATCGGCCTGATCCGTTGCGAGAAGAATGAATCCCGGTGTCCGCTCACCGGCTGCCTCGTCAGCTTGGCGGCATCGACCAACGGGTTCGCCTCCGTGCCGGACCCGGAACTCGTCGGGCTGTTCACCTGCCGCTGCCCGGGCGACAACGCCGTGAACGCTGCCCGGATTCTGAAGTCCAAGGGCGCGGAGGTCATCCATTGGTGCACCTGCGCCTTCGCGCGCAAGGCGGATGGGGAATGGCTGTTCGGCGGCGGCTTCTGCGGCGATCTCGACGCGCTGATGCGGCGCGTGGCGGAGGAGGCCGGGGTCCGCTGCGTCAAGGGGACGGCCCACCTTCCGAAGGGATACCAGCCCGAAACCGTGGGTTGAACCCACTGGAGCCGTTCATGAAGAAGGATCTGGACGCCGTTACCCGCGAGCTTCAGGACAGCGCGTTCGCGGACGCTCGGCAGGCGCTGGGGGAAGACGCCTATCACCGCTGGCTGGCTCCCCCGTCCTTCGGGACGCTGCCCGATCCCGACGGCGAGGCCTCGCTGCGGGGGACCTGCGGCGACGGCATGAGGATCCAGTTGAAGATCGTGGACCGGCTGGTGGTGGATTCCGCCTTCTGGACCGACGGCTGCGGCCCCAGCGTGATCTGCGGCGCCATTGCGGCCGAGCTGGCGAGGGGAAAAACCGCCGAGGAGTTGCTGGACTTCGCCGGGGAGAGCATCCTGGCCGTCGCGGGCAAGCTCCCCGACGACCATGAGCACTGCGCGTTTCTGGCGGCCAGGACCCTGGCCGCGGCGGCGAACGACTATTTCGTCCGCCAGGCCCGGAGGCACGGCGGGGACGCTGGAGACGGCGAAGAGCAAGGCGCGTGAATGCCATGAGGACGGCCATCGACTGCATCCCGTGCCTGGCGCGGAACATTCTGGCCTGCGTCCGGCTGGCCACGGACGATCCGGCGCTGCATGAGCGGATGGTGCGCTTTTTCCTGCGCTCGGCGGCGGAGGCGGACTTCGACTCCACGCCGCCGGAGTTCGTGCGGCTCATGCACAGGAAACTGCGCGAGCTGACCGGGGTGGCCGACCCCTACCGGGAGGCCAAGGAGCGGATGAACGCCCTGGGCGTCGCCCTGGCCGGGGAGTTGCGGGAGACGGTGGAGCGGGCGGACGATCCCGTGCGGATCGCGGCCCTGCTGGCCATCGCGGGCAACGTGCTCGACATGGGGGTGAACGCCGAGGTCGGGCTGCCCGAGGCCAGGGAGGCGGTCCGCCAGTCGCTTTCGACCGGTTGCCTCGGCGATCTGGATGCCTTCATCGAGTCGGCGGCCCGGGCGGATTCGATCCTCTACCTCGCGGACAACGCCGGGGAGATCGCCTTCGACCGGCTGCTTGTGGAACGGCTGGGCCCGGAGCGGGTGACGGTCGCGGTGCGCGGCGCGCCGATCCTCAACGACGCGACGCTGCACGACGCCCGCGAGGTCGGTCTCAATGGCCTGGCGCGGGTCATCGACAACGGGTCGGACGCGCCGGGAACCGTTCTGCGCGAATGCGGCGCGGCGTTCCGGGAGGCCTTCGACGCCGCCGACATGGTCCTGGCCAAGGGCCAGGGAAATTATGAAACGCTGTGCGACGCGGAGCGGGAGATCTTTTTTCTGTTCAAGGTGAAGTGCGGCGTCATCGCGGGACGTTCGGGATTGCCGCTTGGGGCCCACGCCTTGCTGCGCAAGACGGGACGGGCCGGGTCCGGGCGCATCAGCCATCAGGAGGCAGGCATGAGCATGGGATTTCCCCGGATCGAGGCCTCGCCCCGACGTCCGGGAGCGGGCAGGGGCGGCTGCGGCAAGGGCGGCGGCCGGGGCCTGGGAGGAGGCCGGGGCCTGGGCGGAGGTCGAGGTCTGGGCGGCGGTCGGGGCCAGGCGTCCGCCTGGGGGAACGGGTCCGGGGCGGGCCTGCCGTCTTCCCCGGGGGAACCCGGAGCCGTCCCGCAAACCCGGCGTCCCGGCAAGGCCGCTCCCGGCGGCCGGGGGCATGCGCTGGTCGATCCGGCGGCCTGCGACGGCTGCGGAACGTGCGTCGACCTGTGCCCCCTGGGCGCGATCAGCCTGCGCGGGGGCACGGCCGTCGTCGATGAGGGCGTATGCGTCGGCTGCGGCGTCTGCGCCGCCAAATGTCCGCACGGGGCGATTTCATTGACGAAATGAGGTCCGGCTTCGCCGGTCTACGGGAAGGCGGGATTCTTTCTCATGGGGCCGCCCTCCCGTCGCCTCTCCTCGCCTTTCTGAAATCCGGCGAAGCCGGAAGGAATTGCCGGGGAGTGGAGAGTTTTCATGTCGGAATCATTCGGTTTTTTGTTTCGCGCATGGTCCTTGCTTTATTTTTCTTGCGCCAAGGAGGCGGAAAAACATGAGCATGACCATCACCCCCGCGTCGCCGGTCCAGACCCCGAACCTCACCGAGCGCGGTCAGGCCGCGCCCAGCGCCGAGGAGGCCGCCCGCGCCCTGGGCGCCGTGCGGGAGCAGGCCGGGCCCCCGGCCCTGGAGGCGCATCGGTTGACCCTGGAGCGGGTTCAGCGCCTGATCGCCGATCCCCTGGCCAAGAGCTGACGCTTTTTTCCGGGCCCGGCCTTGCGCGCATCCCGGGGATGCCTTAGAACATGCTCAGGCGTGTTGTTTGGCGCATTCCCCGCCTGTCCACGGCGTCCCCTTGAAGGACGTGACAACAGGAGTCCCCAATGGAAAGCATCCCCGTCGGCGCCCTCATCGTCTCCCGCCGTCCCCTTCGCGAAATCCAGGGCTACTACCTGGGCCAGGGCCGGGTGGTCCTGCGGGCCAAAGGCCCCGCCAGGGTCACGAGCCTGAACAGCTTCGCGGGCGGCCATCAGGTCTGCGTGCTCGAGCACCCGGACCGCGTCCTCACGGCCCGCGAGATCGTGCGCCGGGCCCTGGACCTGCCCGAGGAGGGTTACCACCCCCGCACCTACGGCCGGGTCAAGCAGGACGACCGGATCATCTCCCCGGCCGTGACCGCTTCCACGGGGTCGGGCGTGAAGCCCACCTCCCCGCCGGAAGTCGTGCCCATGTAGCCGGGCGAAATCTCCGCCGCTTTCGATGCGGTTCCCTGGAAGCCCAGCGCTTCCGGGGGCCGCTTCGCTTTTTCGGACCGGAAGGCGCGTTCCGCGCGGGCCGGGCCGGCCGCCGGACGCCACTAGCCAAACGGGCCTCTCTGGTTTATATCTGAAATCCATGAAAGAAACGCGCCCCGGCTTCACGGCCTGGGGCCAGGGAGGAGGAAACACCACATGCTCGTGAAGAACTGGATGACCACCGAAGTCATCACCCTGACCCCGGACAAGTCCATGATGAAGGCCGCCAAGTTGATGAAGGACCACAACATCAACCGCATCCCCATCGTGGACGAGGCGGGCAAGGTGGTCGGCATCGTCTCGGACCGGGACATCAAGGAAGCCTCGCCGTCCAAGGCCACCACCCTGGACATGCACGAGTTGTATTACCTGCTGTCCGAGCTGAAGATCGGCAACATCATGACCAAGAACCCGATCTGCCTGGCCCCCGAGGACACCATCGAGAAGGCCGCGGCCCTGATGATGGAGCACGGCTTCGGCGGGATGCCCGTGACCGACGAGAACGGCAAGCTCGTGGGCATCATCACCGACACGGACGTGTTCAAGGTGCTCATCTCCATCACCGGCGTGCTCGAGGGCGGCGTGCAGATCGGCTTCAACCTGCCCAACACCCCGGGCGGCCTGGTGCCCGTGCTGGACTTCCTCAAGGACCACGGCGCAAGGCTCATGAGCATGCTGACCGCCTCCGAGCCGCCGGAGAAGGGCATGCGCCACGTGTTCATCCGCATCCGCGACATGGACAAGTCGAGCCTGAAGAAGCTCCGCGCCGAACTGGAGGAGAACTTCGACGTGCTCTATTGGGTCCAGGACTCCGTCCACCCCGTCAGCAAGTGAGGCTTCGCCTCGTTTCGGAAAGGCGCAAGACCGGGGGGCTTCGCCCCGCTTGAGAAAGACAAAAGGCCGGAGAGGCGATCCTCTCCGGCCTTTCTGTTTTCCGTAGTCCGGCGAAGCCGGGGGGGCTTCGCCCCGCTTCAGAAAGGCGAAAGGCCGGGAAGGATTTCTTCCCGGCCTTTTGGGTTTTCCGTGGACCCCCGAAGGGGGATTACTTCTTGAAGATCCGCGGGGGCTTTTCCGTGGACCCCGTGGCCGCCGGATAGTTCGGGTAGCGGTAGGCCTTGGTGTTGGTCTGGATGAGGTGGTCGGCCAGCTCCATGAACTTGTTGAAGCGCTTCTTGCACTCGTAGAAGCCGTGCCACCAGGAGTAGTCCGGGGCCATCATCATGGCGCCCATGCGCGCGCGGCGGCCCTCATGGTGCCACAACTCGTAGAACTCCACCTCCAGTTCCTCGTCGAAGTACTTTTCCGTGCTGACCAGGCCCTTCTGGACCAGCTCGTCCATCTTGGCCTTGGCGGGCTTGTAGTAGACCTCGTTGTAGGTTTCCACGACCTTGTCGAAGGCCGTGTAGTGGCCGTCGGTCCAGGACTTGGCGTGGCATTGGAGACAGACGGCCTTCATCTTGTCGCGCTCGGCCTTCCAGTCGGTCTTGGCCGGGAAGGCGGCGAAGTCCGAGGGCCGGACCGTGAGCGGGGCCTGGGTTTCCCAGGACAGGCGTTCGGTCACGTCGTGGGAGCCCTTGACCTTGCCGGAGCCGGACATGTGGCAGGCCGCGCAGGTGGGGGCGCGGTAGTCCGTGCCCGGAGTCCAGGCCCCGCCCGCCGTGTTCCAGTTGTAGGTGTCGCCGAAGGCCGTGTAGATGTCGCCGTGCTTGGACTCCATGAAGATCTCGATCTGCGGGTGGTCCGGGCCGAGGTGGCACTGGCCGCAGGCCTCGGGCTTGCGGGCCTCCATGACCGAGAAGCGGTGGCGGGTGTGGCAGGAGGTGCAGGAGCCCAGGCTGCCGTCGGGATTGAGGCGGCCCACGCCCACGTTGGGCCAAGTGGCCGGATCGAGTTCGCCCTTGTCGTTGAAGGCCACGATGGTGCCGTGGCAGACGTAGCAGCCCGCCTTGCGCTCGTCATCGGAGTTCATGCCCTTGTTCAGCCAGGGGTCGATCTTCCACATGATCTCGATGGTGTTGGCGTGCTTGGACTTGGCGTACTGGGAGGACTCGTCCGGGTGGCAGCGGGAGCAGTCCTTGGGCGAAACCACGGCCGTCACCGGGATGAAGAACTCCTTGGAGCCGAAGGGCAGCTCCTTGCGGTCGTAGTACTGGGCGTGGCTCTTGCTCACGTCCTTGTCCGTCTCCTGGGCCTGGTGGCAGTCCAGGCAGGTGATGTTGGCCGAGGCGTGGCGGCTCATGGCCCAGTCCGCGAAGAGCCCGGGGGTCTCCTGGCGGTGGCACTGGATGCAGGCCTCGGCCTGCTTGGGCATGCCGCGTTCGATGCGGTATTCCTTGGGTTTTGGGAAGTTCTGCTGGGCCGGGGCCGGGGCGGCGACAGCCAACATCAGGCCGAGAGCCGGCAGCAGGGCCAGGATTCTCCTCATCTCCATCCTCCTCTCGTTTGGCGTCCGAAAAACGTGTCCGGCGGTCACAGCGCGCCGGGAACTCCCAGGGTGGTCAGGCCCGTGGCCCGGTAGGGCGGGGCGTACTGCTTGTATTCGTAGATCGCGCGGTCCACGTGCACGAGGTTGCGGTGGCAGTCGGTGCACTTGCGGCTCTCGCCCTCGGGCGGATAGAGGGCCGCGCGGTGGGCCAGCATGGCTCCCCGGTTGTTGGGGATGTTCGTGATGTTGCGGTGGCACTTGAGGCACTGGTCGTCCTTGATGGAGGCGTAGGCCTTGAGCCGGTTCTCGGCCCGGTCGTAGCCCTCTGGGCCGTGGAGCACGTGGGCGGCCACGTCCTTCATGCCGTGCAGGGTCTTGTTGTAGAAGAAGTCCACGGTGTCGTGGGGCGCGGGCAGGTGGCAGTCCATGCAGTCGGCCACCAGTCCCTGGGCGTTGTTGCGGTGGGTGGAGGTCGTCCAGGCGTTGAACGCGGGCTCGATCTCGTGGCAGGATGCGCAGAACCCCGGGGTCGAGGTCCGGATCATGGTGTAGTAGGTCATGCTGAAGACGGGAAAGGCCAGCAGCACGCCGAGTCCGACGAGAAGCAGGGATTTGATGGACCGCCGCATCGCTCCTCCTGGGTTCGGGGACGGGGAATCATCCCACCATTAGCACGGATTCTGGATTCAGACAAATGATAATGGGAAAACGGGAACGAGGATTTGACTTGAGTCAAAAAACCGGCTTCGTCGCCGACTTCGTCGGTTTATGGAAAGGCAAATGAAAAGGCGGGGAGTCTCCCCGCCCGCTTTTTTATGCAGCGCCTTTCCCCCGTCATTCTCAAACAGACCTCAGACCCTCTCCTGCCTTTCCATGACCCCCCGAAGGGGGCCGGCTTCGCCGGTTTATGGAAAGGCGGGGAAGGGCGGCCGCTTTTCTGGTGATGGGGCCGGACGCCGTTTATCCCCGCGCCGCACCGGAAAGGGGCGGCGCTTTGGGGTGGCTTGCCGCGCCGGTCGTGCTCATTGGACCGACCAGCCCTCGGAGAATTGCGGCGTCAGGGTCGGGCAGACCCGCCGCGCGGCCTCCAGGGCGTCCTCCTTTCTGACGAAGGGAAGGAGGATGCCCAGGCCGTTGTAGACGTTCCATACGGGAGCGGAGCTGATCAAGGGCTCGCCGTTGACCGTGATGCGGATGTTTCTGTAGCTGCATGTCCAGCCGTTGTAGCTGATGTTTTCGTGGGGCGTGGCGTTGCGGAGCGCGATGAGCGCCGCGGTGGACTCTTCATTGAGCCGCATGTTGAAATAGTAGAAGTATCCGTTTTCGGACGGCATCCCTGGACCACTTTGCCAATGCTCAACCTCAAAACGCATGATCCGTATTCCCGTCACGTTTTCGCAGGAGACGGGAAACTCCGGCTGGGCCCAGGCGGACGGCGGCAGCGCGAGGGAGAGCAGGAGCAGGAGCCCGGACAGCGGTGTTTTTCGCATGTTTTGAGCAGTACCTTCCGGCCCGCCGGATTTCAATCCGCCCCCCTTCGGGGGGGAAACGGAACAGCCAGGGGAAAAGGCGGTCCGGCTTCGCCGGTGTTCAAAAAGGCCGAAGAAAAAGGCGGGGAATTTCCCCGCCTTCTTTTGTATGCGGAACCTCCCCCCGTCTTTCCGAGACGGGCCGAAGGCCCTCGCCTTTCTATAACCCGGCGAAGCCGGTTATTCCCAGTGGATGCACTGGGCCGGGCAGGTGTCGATGGCTTCCTGGATCTGTTCTTCGGGCGCGCCGTCGGGGTTGACCACCCGGGCCTTGCCCGCGCTGTCGTCCATGGCGAACACGTCCGGGCAGATGCCCACGCAGGATTCGCATCCGATGCACTCGTCCTGATCGATGTACACGACCTTGGCCATTGTGAACCTCCGTTGGTTTGCGCGCGCCCTGACGATCAGATGCGCGCGACGCCGAGAAACACGGCGTGCAGACTGACCGCCGCCGTGAGGAAAAGCGTCCTGGCGGACGCCGCCGAAAGCCCCGGAAAGCGGTACCCCAGGCTTCCGTGGGCGCAGGCCCCCAGGCAGTCCCCGCAGAGCGTGCAGGTCGGGCCCGGGCGGCCCTTGTCGATGTCCCCGGGCGTCAGGGCGGCGTACCGGCAGCGGCGCGCGCAGGCCCCGCAACGGGTGCAGGACGCGTCCATGCGCACGCGCAGCGGGTTGATCCGGCCAAGCAGGTTCGCCACCAGGCCCATGGGACACCAAGTGAGACAATGTAGCATGATTCCGGCCCGCCGGGACAGGATAATCATGACGCCGACCCCGGCAAGGCCGAACAGCGCGGCTCCCCAGGCGGCCAGGAGCCAGGAGGCCCCGAGCAGGCGCAGGCCCAGGGCCGCGCCGCAGACCAGGAGCAGGGTGGACAGCCGGGCGGGCAAGGCCCAGCGGGCGGCGCGCTCCTGGACGCGGGCCAGTTCGGCGGGCGAGAGCCGGGCGCGGGAGGCGGCCAGGCCGTCCCAGGCCCCGATGTAGCAGAGGTGGCTGCACCAGGCCGGGCCCACGAGCAGGAGGGTGACGCCGAAGAGGATGGGCATGAACAGGCCGCCGCCCCGGAAGATCGGCCCGGCCGCGATGAGCGCGGGCACGGGCAGATGGAGCCTGCCGGTCATGAGGAAGGATTCCGAGACGAGCAGGCCGAGCAGGAGTTGGCCGAAGAACACGCTGGAGAAACCGAGCCAGAGCCGCAGCCGGAGCCGGGCGGTGTCGCGGGCGTCCAGAAGGCGGCCGCAGAGCCAGGCGGCGTAGAGCGCCAGGCCGAGGATCTCCAGGGGGCCGGAGCCGGGCAGGAAACGGTCGGCCAGCAGGATCGGCAGGGGGCTCATGGCCCGGGCCGTGAGGAGCAGCCCGGCGGTGGCCAGGAAGGCGGCGGCGCGGGCCGCGTCGTTCGGCGCGGCGCGGTGGAGGAATTCCCGGCCTCGGACGGAGAGGACCAGGGCGGTGGACAGGGCCGTGAGCGCCAGGACCGGGCCGAGGATGAGGACCAGCCGCAACCAGGGCTCGCCGGTGGCCGCCCGCAGGCGCACGAGGTCCGCGCCGGTTCCGGCCCAGACGACGCAGCCCCAGAGCAGGACGCAGGCCAGCACGGGCCTCAGCCAGCTCCGGCGGGAGAAGATGAGGGCTCCCAGGCCGAGCAGGGCCAAGGCCAGGCCTCGGTCCCCGGCGCGCAGGGCGTGGGCGGCCAGCAGGGCCAGGGACAGCAGGGGCAGGACCGGGACGGCCAGGGATCGGATCACGCCGCACCTCCGGCTCCCGTCTATGCGGAAACCGGAGGGCGGGACATGATCCAGGTCAAAAACAATCTGGAGATGGCGCGGATTTTTCAACGACCGGTCATTGTTCGCGCAGGATCGCCCAGACGTCGTCCGGCGCCTTGTTGGCGGCCCGGGCGATCTCCTTGAGGCTCTGGTCCGGCCGGGAGGCGATGCCCGCGTCGGCAAGCCGCTGCCCGGCCTCCTTGATGTTCAGGCCGTACTCCTGGCAGATGTCGGCCAGGTTGCGTCCTCCGGTGCCGGGCGGCGGGGTTTCGGGCAGAACCCCGGCTGGGCCGGGAGCGGGCTCGGGCCGCATGATCCGGTACAGGGCCTGGGGCGTGACCCCCTGGCGTTCGGCCACGGCCTGGAGGGTCTCCTCCGGGCCGGAGACGGCCACCCCGGCCGCGCGCAGACGCGCCAGGGACTCGTCCAGGTTCAGACCCACGCGGGAGGCGAAGGTCTTCAGCGTGGACAGCTCGGCGTGGCCGTAGGGCGGTTCGCCGTAAAGCCGGGCCGCGCGGTCCTGGAACCAGATGTTGCCGTCCGTGATGGTCGAGAAGGGCGGCAGGCCGAGGAGCGTCCCCAGGACGAAGGCCAGGGTGATTCCGGCGGCCCAGTTGAATTCCCTGGTGAGGAGCCGGAAGTTCCTAGCCTTGTCCTTGAGGTAGGAGACGAGCGGCGTCCAGTTGTACCAGACGTGCAGACCGAGGGCGACGAGGAAGAGGACGCCGGTGTTGATGTGCACCGCGCCCCACTGTTCCTTGCTCAGGCCCATGAGCCGCCAGCCCGACCAGTAGGCCACGCGGCCCGGCGGCTCGATGTAGAGGACCACGCTGGTCAGCAGCACGAGGACCAGCGAGAGCAGGGCGGTCAGTGAGACGATTCTCCGCATGAGTTTCTCCGTTGACGTTGAGGTCGCTATGCGCCCTTTCCGGCGCGTTCCCAATCCTGCACCTCGCCCTCCTCGACCTCTTCCCAGCCCGTGAACATGGCCGCCACGTGGGCCGTGAGGGTGTGGCCCGTGGTGGTCATGTAGACGTGGACCACGAAGAAGATGAGGATGGCGAAGGCGCAGGCCATATGCACCACGGCCACGGCCTCCAGGCTCAGGAAGCCCAGGCCCCAGGCGGGCCATTGGTTGTAGGTCCAGTAGAGCAGGCCGGAGATCATCTGCACCGGCAGGAGCAGGGCGGCCAGGCCGAGGTAGGTCAGGCGCTGCAGGGGGTTGTGCTTGGCGTCCGGGCGCTTCCTCACCGGGTGGGGCTCACCCCGGAAGATGCCCACGGCGTAGTAGCGGATCACCTCGAAGAGCTTCCTCGTCGTCGGAATGTACTGCTTCCACTGGCCCGTGGTGAAGAGCCAGAAGACGAAGAAGGCGAAGAGCACGAGCCAGGTGACGCCGAGGGTTTCGTGCCAGGCCGCGGCCCGCTTGAAGCCGAGCAGGATGAAGGCCCCGTGGACCTCCAGGCCGGTGACGAGCAGGAGCACGATGAGCAGGGCCTGGATCCAGTGCCAGAACCGCTCGTAGCGGGTGTAGAGGTAGATCTTGGTCATGCCGTTCATTGCGCGTCCTCCTTCTTGCGGCGGGAGAGGACCCGGCCCAGGCCGTGCAGGGCCACGCCGACCAGGGCCGCCACCGCGCCGCCCCAGCCGAGCCAGTCGAGCAGGCGGGAGCCGTCGCGGGCGGGCATGTAGAATCCGGCCAGGCCGGCCATGCGTCCGACGCGGGCGTGGCACTGTTCGCAGGCCAGGGCCTTGTCCTTGGGCGCGACCATGTGGGTGATGGGGTAGACGTACTCGGTCTCCACGAACTCGTAGCGGCCGCTGTAGGGCAGGCCCACGTAGTCCATGCCCGCCTTGAGCGCGGCGTTCCAGTCGTAGGTCTTCCAGTAGGCCGCGTCGTCCTTGCCGAAGAGATGGGGGATGAGCATGTTCCGGTTCACCGGATCATAGGGCGTCTTTCCCCGGTGGACCTTGAAGGGCATGATCCGGGCGTTGGGGTCCGAGCGCTCGCCCACGGGCCAGCTCAGACGCACGGTCCTGGACGGATCGATCTTGTCCTTGGCCGTGGTGTTGGTGATGCTGCCGTTGAACCAGTAGTACTCGGGCACGACCTTCTCGTCCCAGACGAAGTCGCCCTTCTTGGAGTCGTAGGAGGGCTTGCCCAACGGCCCCATGGTCTTGAACGGCTTGCCGTCCTTCATCTTGCCCGCCGTGGACCAGTCCCAGTACATCTTGGTCGGCAGAACCCGGGCGTATTCCGGCACGTGGCAGGACTGGCAGGCCACCTTGTCGGTGTGGTCGTTCATCTTGGCGGACTTGTGCGGGGAGGCCGTGTGGCAGGACTCGCAGGTGATCTTGGAGGTCAGGTCGTCCTGCACCAGGCTCTTGCGCTCCTTGGCCGCCGGGGTGGAGTAGATGCGGCCCGCGATGTTGTGGAGTTTCGTGGTGTGGCAGCGGGCGCAGTCGAAATCCTGGCCGCCGGACTCCTTGGACCCCATGTGCACGTCCAGGCTCTTGACCGGATTGGTCAGGGAGGAGTCCAGGTCGCCGTGCTTCACGCCGTCGCCGCCGCCGCCGTAAAAGTGGCAGGCGCCGCAGTTGTTGCGCGACGGCCGCCCCACGCTCTGGGCCACGGCGTTCCAGTCCGGGGGCAGGTACTCCATCTTGTCCTCGGGGAAGACCGTGGGCTCGGTGGCGGGGTTTCCGGCCATGGTCGGGAACTTCTTGTAGGTGCCCGTGGTCTCGTGGCAGACGAGGCAGTCCACCTTGGTCGGGTCGCTGAAGTCGAAGTTCTTGTCCTTCCAGCCGTAGCCCGCGTGGCAGGAGGTGCAGCGGGGTTCGTTGGAGGGCAGGGCCACGCAGAAGTTGTTCACCGTGAGTCCGCCCTTGCCCACCTTGCGCTCCGGCGGTTCGCTGGGATCGAGCCAGGTCCAGTGGATGGTGCGGTGGAACTGGAGGGCCGCCTGGTTGTGGCAGGACAGGCAGGTCTGGGTCACCTCCGGGCCGGAGGCGAAGTGTTTCTTCAGGGCCTCGTGCTTGGTGTGGTCCGCCGTGACCCAGAGCTGGCGCTCCTTGGTGGCCTGGCGGGCCATGACCCGCCCCTGGGCCTCCGGGGCCCCGCCGGACGGCGCCTCGGCCGCCTCCAGGCCGCCGGGGTGGAAGAGCAGGGCCGCCGCCAGCAGCAGGGCCGTGCGCCATGTCCATCCGATCATGCCGTCCTCCTCTCGGTTTGCGTTCCCGCTTCCCCGTGGACCGGGATCGTTGGAAGGATCGTGCCAGATCCGCGATCCTGTCGGGAACCTGTGAAAAGGCAATGAAATGAAAGAGATCGAGCACGATTCCCGACCTGATCCCGGTCCGCCGTCGAGGTCTCGGCCCGCGCCGCCCTCGGCAGGTGACTATGCAGGTGCTTACGCAGGCGGCCAGTCCGCGACAGGCCGGAACCGGGTTCTTCCTTTCTTAGCATGTCCCGTGCGGAGCGGACAAGGAAAACTCTTCTGATTGCGGGAGGATAAGTCCTACCAGGTTGGGAGGGATTCGCCGCCGGGCGACGGCTCAGAGGTCGAGAACGAGCCCCGAGGCCAGGGGGGCCACCGGCACGGGCAGCTCCCGGCGCAGGAATTCGGAAGCCTCCCGGCCCGTGCAGTGGCCCGGGAAGACCCGCTCCGCGCCGTGCTCCACCAGGGTCCGGGCGGTCTCGTCCAGGGCGGCGGCCGGGGCCCCGTTCAGGTGCAGGCCGCCGAGCACGAAGGCCGGTTTCAGGTCGCCGAAGAAGTGCCGCACCCGGGCCAGGGTGTTGGCCAGGCCGGAGTGGCAGCAGCCCAGGATCACGCCCATGCGGTCGCCGCGGGCGAACACGAGGCAGGCGTCGTCCGGGATGCCGTCCGGCCAGCGGCCCTCGGGGTCCAGGCACATGCCGTCCACGGCCTGGGCCCGGCCGGGTTCGCGGGGGATGGCCGCGACCATGTACAGCCCCTCGTCCAGGCGCAGGCAGGAATGCGCGGGCCGCAGGCGGCAGGCGTCCAGCAGGCCCGGGGGGCAGGGGCAGCCGATGTCGCAGGCCAAGGGGCCTTGGGCCCGGCGGCAACGGCGGATGGCGAAGGCCGGATGGGCGGCCACCTGCCCCTGGAAGCGCGGGTCGCGCAGGAGGTGCTCCAGGCCGCCGGTGTGGTCGTAGTGCCCGTGGCTCAGGGCCAGCCCCCGGGCCGTGGCGGGTTCGACGTCCAGGCGGCGCGCCTGTTCCAGGAAGAGGTCGGTGCGGCCGGTGTCCCAGAGCCAGAGTCCGCCGTCCGGCAGCGTCAGGGCCAGGCTCAGGCCGTGCTCGGCCCGGAACCCCGGCAGGGCCTCGTTGTCCGCCAGGACGGCCAGTCGCAGTCCGAGGGCGGGGCGGGCGTCGTCGGGCATGGGCTTCTCCCGGGTCAGGTCGCGGCGGCGGCCTTGACGCGTTCCTCGGCGGCCGCGTTCAGGCGTTCCCAGATTCCGGCCATCTCCGCGCCCAGGCCCGAGGGGTCCAGCTCGGTGACGCTCAGGCCCTTGAGCTGGGCCTCCACGAAGAGCGGATTCACGGGCAGCTCGCCGACCAGGGGCAGGCCGGACTCGGCGCAGAACTTCCTTACGCGCTCGGCCTCCCCGGCGTGTACGTCGCACTTGTTCAGCACCACCATGCCCGGGATGCGGAAGTGGTCCAGGAGTCGGACCACGCGGGAGAGGTCGTGGAAGGCCGAAACCGTGGGCTCGGCCACCAGCAGGGCCGCGTCCGCGCCGGTGAGCGAGGCGATGACCGGGCAGCCGATGCCCGGTGAACCGTCCACCAGGACGTGCGACAGGCCCTTGGCCTCGGCCAGCTCGGCGGACTTGGCCCGCACGGCGCTGACCAGCTTGCCGGAGTTCTCGGCCCCGGCGGCCAGCTCGGCGTGGACCAGTGGGCCCAGGCGGGTCTCCGAGACGAACCACTGGCCGCAGTGCCGGGGCGACAGCCGGGCCGCGCCCGCCGGGCAGACGAATTCGCAGGCTCCGCAACCCTCGCAGTGCTCCGGCCGGATCGCGAACGTCTCGGGGTCGACGGCCCCGTAGCGGCAGGCCTGGACGCATGCCCCGCACTGGGTGCAGGCCCCGGGGTCGATGGCCGCCAGGAAGCCGCTGGTGAAGTCGTTGATCTCGCGCTTCTCCGGGGAGAGCACCAGATGCAGGTCCGCGGCGTCCACGTCGCAATCGGCCAGGACCAGGGGCGCGGCTGCGGCCGCCAGTCCGGCCGTCACGCTCGTCTTGCCCGTGCCGCCCTTGCCGCTGATGACCACGATCTGTCTCATGCCGCCACCTCCCCGATCCGGCCGCGCAGTGCCTCCCAAAGCTCCGTGTAGGCCCGGGCCAGCTCCGGCAGCTCCTCCACCAGCACCCCGCCTCCGGCGTACACGGCGGCGGCGTTCGCGCTGTATGGGATGCGCGCCAGCAGCGGCACACCCTGCTCCTCCAGCCAGCGCTCCACGCGCTCGTCGCCCATGCCCGCCCGGTTGACCACCGCGCCGTGGGGCAGCCCCATGCTCCGCACGAGGCGTACGGCCAAGTCCAGGTCGTGCAGGCCGAAGGCCGTGGGCTCGGCCACCAGAAGAACGAAATCCGCGCCGTCCAGGGCCGCGATGGCCGAGCAGGCCGTGCCCGGGGGGCAGTCCCAGATCTGCGTGGGGGCCAGGGCGGCGTTTTCCTTCACGGCCTTGATGAGCGGGGTGGCCATGGCCTCGCCCACGCGCAGACGTCCGCCGTGCAGATGCAGGGCCCCGGCCGCGCCGAAGCGCACCACGCCCAGCCTCCGCCTGCCCTCGCGCACGGCCCCGGCCGGGCAGGCCAGGCCGCAGAGTCCGCAGCCGTGGCAGAGTTCGGGAAAGACGAGCACCTCACCGGCCATCCAGATGAGGCACTTGAAGCGGCAGAGGTCCACGCAGGCCCGGCAGGATTCGCCCAGGCACTTCTTGGGGTCGATCTCCGGCACGGGCAGGTATTCCTGACGGCAGAAGGACCAGCCGGGCTTGAGGAAGAGATGGGCGTTGGGCTCCTCCACGTCGCAGTCCACGAGGGCCACGGCTTGTCCGGAGCGGGCCAGTTGCGCGGCCAGGTTCACGGACACGGTGGTCTTTCCCGTGCCGCCCTTGCCGCTGGCGATGGCGAGTTTCATGCCGCGAGTTCCTTTGCGGTCGATTGCGGTTGGTTGCGGATGGCGGCGGCCGGGCCGGCGGGACCCGGTCGCCGCCGCTGTGCGGAAGCGGCTGGTTACTTCCGCGCTTCCTGGAGTTGACGCTTCAGCTCGGCGATTTCGTTCTCCAGGGCCGCCAGGCGGTCCTGCTCCGGCTCCACGGTCCGGGGGTTCCGGCCGAAGCCGAAAAAGCCCCGTCCCTGTCCGGCGCGGGCCTGTCCGGTTCCGGCGGCGCAACGGCGGCCGCGTCCCTGGCCCTGTCCGAGCCCCTGGCCCTGTCCGAATCCCCGGCCGGAGCCGGGCTGGTCGACGTCGTTCCCGGCCTCGCGGGCCGCTCCGCAGCGGCCGAATCCGCCGCCGGTCATGGGGCCCTGTCCGAGCGGGCCCGTCCTGTCCTGATTGGGCATGTTTTCCTCCCGGCCGCCGCTGGGCGGCCTTGCCGGGGACAAAGCATTTCCCGTGCCGTACTGGATTGTTCAGTGATTCCAGTGGACTTGCCTTGCCGGCGAGATGTGTTAGCTTTTGAGTGGACGCATTTCGCGTCGAAAAGGAAAAAACGGGCGCGTTTCGCGTCCGATGGAGCGGACATGGCCATCCCCAGAGAAGTGCCCTGCGAGGCCATCATGGAGTCCCTGGCCGACGGCGTGTTCACCGTGGACCTGGACTGGAACATCACCTTCTTCAACCGCCGCGCGGCCCAGATCACCGGCGTGCCCCAGGCCGAGGCCGTGGGCCGCAAGTGCTGGGAGGTCTTCCGCTCCAGCGTCTGCGACGGGGCCTGCGTGCTGCGCTCCTGCCTGGAGAGCGACCTGCCCCAGGGCGCGGCCTCGATCTACTTCGTGCGCGCCGACGGCGACAAGGTGCCCGTGAGCGTCAGCGCGGCCCCGCTCAAGGACCGCAAAGGCCGCGTCATCGGCGGGGTGGAAACCTTCCGCGACCTCTCCGAAGTACAGCTCCTGCGCCGCAAGCTCGACGGCCGTTACAGTCTGGAGGACATCCACGGCAAGAGCCCGGCCCTGGCCCGGGCCCTGGAGCACCTGCCCCAGATCGCGGCCAGCGGCGTGAGCGTGCTCCTGCTCGGCGAGTCCGGCACCGGCAAGGAGCTCTTCGCCCGCGCCCTGCACAACCTGAGCGCGCGCAAGGACGGTCCCTTCGTGGCCGTGAACTGCGGGGCCCTGCCCGAGAACCTCCTGGAGTCCGAACTCTTCGGCTACAAGGCCGGGGCCTTCACCGACGCCAAGAAGGACAAGCCCGGCCGCTTCCAGGCCGCCCAGGGCGGAACCCTCTTCCTGGACGAGATCGGCGACATGCCCCTGGCCCTGCAGGTCAAGCTTCTGCGCGTGCTCCAGGAAAAGACCTTCGAGCCCCTGGGCGGCACCAAGTCCCTGCCCGCCGACGCCCGCATCGTGGCCGCGACCAATTGCGACCTGGAGGACATGGTCGGCCGGGGCCGTTTTCGCCAGGACCTCTTCTACCGCCTGAACGTGGCCCGCATCGTCCTGCCGCCCCTGCGCGAGCGCACCGAGGACATCCCCCTGCTCACCGACCTGTTCGTGAACCGCCAGAACCTGCTCCAGGGCAAGGACGTGGCCGGGCCGGACGAGGACGTGCTGCGCATCCTCCTTTCCCATCCCTTCCCGGGCAACGTCCGGGAGCTGGAGAACATCATCGAGTACGCCTTCATTCTCTGCCCCGGCGGGCTCATCCGGCCCGCGCACCTGCCGGAGTACATCCGCCCGGTGGAGGGCGCGGTTCCGTCCCCGGCCCCCGGCACCCTGGAGGAGATCAAGCGTCGCGCCGCGCTGGCCGCCATCGAGCGCCACGGCGGCAAACGCATGGCCGCCTGCCGGGAGCTGAACATCTCCAAGGACACCCTGCGCCGCATCCTGGCCCGCGCTTCCGGGGCCTGATCCGTCCCGCTCCTCCAGTGGGCGCGTTTCGCGCCCCAGGCCTTCGGCCTGTTTTATAATATCCTCATATTCCTCGGTTTCCATTTTGGCATGGGTTCTGCTTTCACGTGGGCATGGTGATTTGTCTGGCCTGCTACGAAGACCGTCTGGCCTCGCTTCTGGACACGGCCACGGAGTTGCGCCTGTTCCGCCTGGACAACGGCGGGGCCGAGGAGCGGGGCCGCATGGTTCTGCCGCCGGGCGGCTGCCACGCCCTGCCCCAGCTCCTGGAGCGGGCCGGAGCCGGGGTTCTGCTCTGCGGCGCGGTCACCGGGCGGCTGCTGCACTGTCTGCGCGCCGCGGGGGTGGACGTGCGCCCCTGGCTGCGCGGCGGGCTGGACGAGGTTCTGGCGGCCTGGGCCGCCGGGAGCCTGGACGAATTGCGCATGCCGGGCTGCGGACCCGCGTCCGGGGGCTGTCCGCCTCCGGGCCGCCGCGTCTGCTGCCGGAAACGAAGGAGGAACGATGAAGATAGCCATCAGCGTACAGGGAAAGGACCAGCAAAGCCCGCTTGATCCGCGCTTCGGCCGGGCCGAGGGCTTTCTGATCTGCGACACCGAGGGCGGGGAGCCCGTCTATGTGCCCAACAGCCAGAACATGAGCCTGGCCCAGGGCGCGGGCCTGCAGGCCGCCCAGACCGTGGCCGGAGCCGGGGCCCGGGCCGTGATCACCGGCCACGTCGGCCCCAAGGCCTTCCTGGCCCTGAACAAGGGCCGCATCGCCGTGCATCTCGTGCCCCAGGGCGCGGCCGCAACCGCCGCCCAGGCCCTGGAGCTGTTCCGCGCCGGAAAGCTCCCCGAGGCCCAGGGCGCGGACAAGGACGGCCACTGGTAGGAGGAAACATGCCCATTTTCGAGTACCGCTGCCGCGCCTGCGGCCGCGTCTTCGAAGAACTGCAACTGTCCGCAAACGACGTCCCGGCCTGCCCCGGCTGCGGAGCCGCCGATTCCGAGCGCCTGCTTTCGGCCTCCTCGTCCCTCACCGGCAAGGAGTCCGGCGGCCTGCCCGACGCGCGCGGCCACGGCTGCTGCGGCGACCGGCCCAGGGACCGGGGCTGCGTTCCCGGCTCCTGCTGCGGCCGGGCCTCGTCTTGAACAATCCGACACCCAGACAAGGAGAACATGTGATGCGTTTCGCCGTTCCCATGGCCCAGGGCCAACTCTGCATGCACTTCGGCCACTGCGAGCAGTTCGCGGTCATCGACGTGGACGACGCCTCCAAGACCCTGGCCAAGACCCAGATGCTTCTGCCCCCGCCCCACGAGCCGGGCCTGCTGCCCCGCTGGCTCAAGGAGCGCGGCGTGACCCACGTCATCGCCGGCGGCATGGGCGCCCGCGCCCGCCAGCTCTTCGAGGAGGCCGGAGTCAGCGTGACCGTCGGCGCCCAGGGCGGCGCCGCCGAACAGCTCGTCACCGCCTTTCTCGGCGGTTCCCTGGTCACCGGCGCGAACACCTGCGACCACTAGCCCCCTTCGGGGGTTTACGAAAAGGCGGGGGAGGCTCTCGGCTTGGAAAAGGAGTCGAGAGCCTCTTCCCGCATTTCTGGAGAGGGGCGAAGCCCCTTTCGGAAATCATGGATGATTGGTATGGATTCGGCCGAGCCGCGCGGGCTGTGCCGCGCAACCATTTGAAGCCAAGGAAGGAATCCGCAATGCCCCAACACGTCGTCATCATCGGCGCGGTGGCCCTGGGCCCCAAGGCCGCCTGCCGCTTCAAGCGCCTGGAGCCGGACAGCCGCGTGACCATGGTCGATCGCGGCCGGACCATCTCCTACGGCGGCTGCGGCATCCCCTATTACGTCTCCGGCGACGTCTCCGACGCCTCGGCGCTCCAGTCCACGGCCTTCCACATGGTCCGCGACCCGGCCTTCTTCAAGGCCACCAAGGGCGTGGACGTGCGCACCGAGACCGAGGCCGTGTCCATCGACCGGGCGGCCAAGACCGTGACCTTGCGCCATCTGCCCACGGGCGCGGAGGAAGTGCTGTCCTACGACAAGCTCGTCCTGGCCACGGGCAGCAGCCCGGTGCGCCTGCCCATTCCGGGCGCGGACCTGCCGGGCGTGTTCTCCGTGGGCAGCCTGGAGGAGGCCACGGCCATCCGCCAGAGGGTTTCCTCGGGCAAGGTCGGCTCGGCCGTGGTCGTGGGCGGCGGTTTCATCGGCCTGGAAATGGCCGAGGCCCTGGCCGACATGTGGGGCATCGAGACCACGGTGCTCGAATACATGGACCAGATCCTGCCCGCCGTGGCCGGAAAGAATCTCGCGCGCATGGCCCGCCTGCACATGGAGGAGAAGGGCGTGACCTTCCGCCTGGGCGAGAAGCTGCTGCGCATCGAGGGCGACGACGAGGTGGAGCGGCTCGTCACGGACAAGGGCGAGATCGAGGCCGACCTCGTGGTCATGTCCGTGGGCGTGCGGCCCAACTCCGAGCTGGCCCGCGCGGCCGGACTCACCGTGTCCGAGCGCGGCGGCATCGTGGTCGACGAGACCATGCGCACCTCGGACCCGGACATCTTCGCGGGCGGCGACTGCGTGCAGGTCAAGAACCTCGTCACCGGCAAGCCCGCCTACCTGCCCATGGGCTCCATGGCCAACCGCCAGGGCCGGGTCATCGGCGACAACCTGGCCGGGGGTCATGCGCGTTTCGACGGCGTGGTCGGCTCCTGGTGCGTGAAGCTTTTCGAGCGCGCCGCCGCGGGCGTGGGCCTGAACCTGAACGCGGCCCTGCGCGAGGGCTACGACGCGGTGAGCGTGCACGTGACCCAGGTGGACCGGGCCCACTTCTACCCCGACCGGGCCCTGATGAGCCTGGAGCTGGTGCTGGACCGCGCCACGCGCCGCGTGCTCGGGATGCAGGGCCTGGGCGTCAACGGCGACGCCCTGGTGGGCAAGGTGGACGCCCTGGCGGCCATGCTGCCCCACGCCCCGGTCTGCGACGACCTGAGCAACGTGGAGATGGCCTATTCCCCGCCGTTCTCCGCCGCCCTGGACATCCTGAACGTGCTCGGCAACGTGGCCGTGAACGTGCTCGACGGCCGCAACCGGGGCATCGAGGTGGACCGCTTCGAGGAGTTGTGGGACGGCCGGGCGGACAACGGCGTGTTCTTCCTGGACTGCCGCGAGCGCGACAACGCCGCCGAGTTCCTCTCCCGGCATCCCGGCGACTGGCACAACATCCCCCAGGGCGAATTGGCCGGACGTCTGGACGAGCTGCCGCGCGACCGGCCGGTGGTGGTCATCTGCAACACCGGGGCGCGCTCCTACGAGGCCCTGGTGACGCTGCTGCACAACGGCTTCGACGACGCCGCCGGCGTGGAGGGCGGCATGGCCGCCGTGCGCGCGCTGGGGCTCAAGATCTAGCCGCATCGGCTTGACAGGACGGGCCCGGGGCGGGAGTATGCGGAACATGATACTCCCCCCCCGGCTCGTTTTCCCGCTGCTTCTGGCGGCCTTCCTCCTGCTCGCTTCCTGCGGCGGCGAACCGCCCGCCGCGCCCGAACCCCGCGAGGTCCGGGCCGAGACCGTGACGCTCGCCGCGCGTCGGGCCCTGGAGTGCCGCAGTCTGCCCGGCCGGGTGGAGCCGCGCACGAGCGCCGTGCTCTCCAGCAAGATTTCCGGCACGGTCACGGCGGTCCTGGCCGAGGAGGGCGACCTGGTCCGGAAGGGCGCGCCGATCCTCCAGATCGACGACTCCGAGCTGCGCCAGCGCGAGCAGGGGGCCCAGGCCGGAGTGGGGCAGGCGGCCATGGAGCGCAAGGCGCTCACGGCCCAGGTGGCCCTGGCCCGGACCACGCTCGCGCGCATGAAGACCCTGCTGGACCAGCAGGCCGTGAGCCGGGAGGACTTCGACAAGGCCCAGGCCGAGTTCCTGGCCCTCAAGAGCCGCGAGGAGGCCCTGGCGGCCCAGGAGTCCTCGGCCGCGCACCAGAGCGCCGAGGTCCGCTCGCTGCTTTCCTACAGCACCGTCACCGCGCCCTTCACCGGCATTTTGGCCCGTCGCCACGTGGACCAGGGGGCCTTCGTCAGCGCCGGATCGCCCCTGGCCGAGATCGACGACGCGCAGGGCGGCTACGACCTGGACGCCCAGGCCGACGAAAGCCTCCTGTCCCGGCTGCATATCGGCATGACCGTGCTCGGCCTGGCCCCCTCGCTCTCGCCCGAGCCCTTCCTGACCAGCCTCGGCGCGGTCATCCCGCGCGTGGACCCGGCCACCCGGACCTTCCGGGTCAAGGCCCCGCTGCCGCCCCTGCCCGGCGACGCCAAGCCCCGCTCCGGGTTGTTCGGCAAGGTCTGCGTGCCCCTGAATCCGGCCAAGAAGCTGCTCGTCCCGGCCCAGGCCGTGCGGATGCGCGGGGAACTGCCCACCGCGCTCGTCGCGGACGCGGACGGCGGGCTCCGGCTGCGTCTGCTCAAGCTCGGCGGAGGCTACCTCCAGGCCGAGATCGAGGGCGTGACCTACATCCTCCAGGCCCAGGCCGGGGAAGAGGCTCCCGGCATGTTGCGCGAGGTGCTCTCCGGCCTGTCCGAGGGCGACGTGCTGGTCGTCTCGGCGGACCAGACCCTGCGCGAGGGCGACCGCCTCGCCCGGCCCTGAGCGGTCATGGCCGAGGACCGCGCCCCCCGCGATCACTCCCACGGCCTCCTGGGCCGGGTCACGGCGACCTTCGTCCGTTCCAAGCTCGTGCCCCTGATCATCCTGGCGTCCCTGTTCCTGGGCGTCTTCGCCATCGTGAAGACCCCCAGCGAGGAGGAGCCGCAGATCATCGTGCCCATGATCGACGTCATGGTCTCCATGCCCGGGGCCACGCCCCGGGAGATCGAGGCCCGCGTGGCCGGGCCCATGGAGAAGCTGCTCTGGGAGATTCCCGGAGTGGAGTACGTCTACACCACCTCCTCGGACGGCCGGTGTCTGGCCGTGGTGCGCTTCCTGGTGGGCCAGGACGTGGAGAAGAGCGTGGTCAAGACCTACGCCAAGCTCTACCAGCACCTGGATTGGATTCCGCCGGGCTGCTCCGAGCCCATTCTCAAGCCCCGCTCCATCGACGACGTGCCCGTGCTGGCCCTGACCTTCCACGGCGAGGGCTGGGACGGCCGGACCCTGCGCCAGGTGGCGGCCGAAGCCGCCGAGACGGCCCGGACCGTGCCCGGGGTCTCGGAGGTCACGCTCATCGGCGGCCGCAGGCGCGGCCTGACCGTGGAGGTGGACCCGGAGCGGCTGCGCAACCTGAACCTGGACATCCTGGACGTGGGCGATGCCCTGCGGGCCCAGAACCAGGCCGCCGTGGGCGGGGCCCTGACCCGCGAGGGGGCCTCGGTGAACGTGCGCCTGGACAGCTTCCTGCGCACCGCCGCCGACGTCTCGCGGGTGGTCCTGGCCGTGCGCGACGGCCGCCCAGTGTACCTCGCGGACGTGGCCCGCGTCTCGGACGGCTTCGACGAACCCTCGGACTACGTGCTCTTCACCCCGGGGCCGGCGGCGGCCGCCAAGGGCATCCGCGAAACCCCGGGCCGCGTGTTCCCGGCCGTGACCCTGAGCTTGGCCAAGCGCGCCGGGGTCAACGCCGACGCTCTCTGCCGCGAAGTGCTGCGCCGGGTGGAGGCCCTGCGCGGCTGGATCATCCCGGACGACGTGCGCATGACCGTGGTGCGCGACTACGGCGAGACGGCCCGGCACAAGTCCAACGAGCTCTTGGAGCACCTGCTCATCGCGGCCCTCTCCGTGGGGGCCATCGTGGCCGTGTTCCTGGGCCTGCGCGCGGGCTTCGTGGTCATGGTGGCCGTGCCCGTGACCCTGGCCGTGACCTTGGCCACCTACTGGCTCATGGGCTACACCCTCAACCGCGTGACCCTCTTCGCGCTCATCTTCTGCATCGGCATCCTGGTGGACGACCCCATCGTGGACGTGGAGAACATCGTCCGCCGCGCGCGGCTGCCCGAGTCCCGGGGCCGCCCCTTCGCCGAGGTCATCGTGGACGCGGTGAACGAGGTCCGCGCCCCCCTGGTCCTGGCCACCTTCACGGTCATCGCCGCGATCATGCCCATGGCCTTCGTGGGCGGGCTCATGGGCCCGTACATGCGGCCCATGCCCATCGGCGCGTCCGTGGCCATGCTCCTGTCCATGGCCGTGGCCTTCGCGGTCACGCCCTGGACCTCCTTCCACGTCCTGGACCGTGACGCCGGGCACAAGGGGGAAGAGGGCGGGCGGCTCACGCACCTCTACACCGCGCTCATGACCCGGCTCCTGGAGCGTCCGGCCTGGCGCTGGAGCTTCCTGGGGCTGGTGGTCCTGCTGCTGGTGGCGGCCCTGAGCCTGTTCCCCCTGCGCGGGGTGTTGGTGAAGATGCTGCCCTTCGACAACAAGGCCGAGTTCGAACTCGTGCTGGACATGCCCGAGGGCACGGCCCTGGAGAACACCGTGGCCGCTTGCCAGGAGATGGGCGCGGTGCTGCTCCGGCAGCCCGAGGTCACGGACTTCCAGGTCTACGCCGGAACCTCGGCCCCGTTCTCCTTCAACGGCCTCGTGCGTCACTACTATCTGCGCGGCGGGCCGGACCAGGCCGAGATCCAGGTCAACCTCCTGCCGCGCGGCGAGCGCGAGGCATCCAGCCACGAGATCGCCGGGCGCGTGCGCCGGGAGCTGGCCGAGGCGGCGGCGCGCACCGGCGCGCGGCTCAAGGTGGTCGAGGTTCCGCCCGGGCCGCCCGTGCTCCAGACCCTGGTGGCCGAGATCTACGGCCCGGACCCGGAGGGCCGCCTGCGCCTGGCCGAGCAGGTCAAGTCGGTCATGGCCGCCACTCCGAGCGTGGTGGACGTGGACTGGTACGTCACCGGCCCCCGGGCCGAGCGGCGCATCGTGGTGGACACGGACAAGGCGCTCTTGAGCGGGGTGGAGCCCGAGCGGGCCCGCCGGGCCGTGGCCGCCGCCGTGGGCGGGGAGGAAGTCGGGCTGCTGCACGACGACTCGGCCCGCGAGGACGTGCCGATCATCGTCCGCCTGCCCCTGTCTCGGCGCATCACCGGCGCGGATCTGGCGTCCATTCCCCTGCGCGGCGAGGGCGGACGGCCCGTGTCCCTGGGCCAGGTGGCCCGGGTGGAGGAGCGCGTCGTGCCCCCGGCCATCTACCACAAGAACCTGCGGCCCGTGGTCTACGTCACCGCCGACATGGCCGGGGCCGAGGAAAGCCCGGTCTACGGCATGTTGCGGGTGGACGCGGCCCTGGACGAACTGGCCGCCGGAGGCAAGGGCGTCTGGCAGGCCCCGGGCCGCACCGACCCGCTCACCCGGGTCTACGCCGGGGAGCCCGCGCCCGGGGACCGCTGGTCCCTCACGTGGGACGGCGAATGGCAGATCACCTACGAGGTCTTCCGCGACATGGGATTGGCCTTCGCCGTGGTCCTCGTGCTCATCGCCATTCTCGTGGTGGGCTGGTTCCGGTCCTACACCACGCCCATCGCCATCATGTCGCCCATCCCGCTCTCGCTCATCGGCATCGTTCCGGCCCACGCCCTGGCCGGGGCCTTCTTCACGGCCACGTCCATGATCGGCTTCATCGCCGGGGCGGGCATCGTGGTGCGCAACTCCATCATCCTGGTGGACTTCATCGAGCTGCGCCGCTCCCACGGCGAGAGCCTGCACGACGCGGTCATCGAGGCCGGGACCGTGCGCTTCCGGCCCATGCTCCTGACCGCCCTGTCCGTGGTGGCCGGGGCCTTCGTGATCCTCTTCGACCCCATCTTCCAGGGACTGGCCATCTCGCTCCTGGCGGGCGAGGTGGCGGCCACGCTCTTCTCGCGCATGGTGGTTCCGCTGCTCTACTACCTGGACCAGCGGGTCTTCGAGGCCTCCGGCCCGGTATAGAAAGGCGGGGAAGGGAAGCCTCTTCGGTTTTCTGTAGCCCGGCGAAGCCGGGGGCCTTCGGCCCTCTTTAAGAAAACCAGAACGGCGCTGTCCCTCTTTGGCTTTCTACAAACCGGCGAAGCCGGGGGCCTTCGGCCCGTTTCAGAAAAGCGGAGAGGCGCGGGCCCCGTTGCTTTTTTATGAACCCCCGAAGGGGGAGAGGGCGCGGGTGAGTTCGTCGAAGTCCACGGGCTTGGAGATGTAGGCGTTCATGCCCGCCTCCAGGAAGCGTTCGCGGTCGCCCTTCATGGCGTGGGCCGTGAGGGCGATGATCGGGATGGCGGACTTGGGGCCCAGGCTGGTCGAGGAGCGGATGGCCCGGGTGGCGGCCAGGCCGTCCATGATCGGCATCTGCACGTCCATGAGCACGGCGTCGAAGTCTCCGGCGGCCAGCATCTCCAGGGCCTGTCGGCCGTTGTTCGCGCACTGGACCGCGTGGCCGGACTTCTCCAACATGCGCCGGAACAGGAGCTGGTTCACGCGGTCGTCCTCGGCCACGAGCAGGCGCAGACCCCTGGCCGGGGAGGGATGGACCCGCGGCTCGGCCGGCCGCGGCTCGTCCGGGAGGGCCGCGACCCAGGCCGCGCGGATGGAGAAGGCGATGCGCGTGCCGCTTCCGGGTCGGGAGTCCACGGCCACGGAGCCGCCCATGAGATCCACGAGCCGGCGGACGATGGCCAGGCCCAGGCCTGCGCCCTGGTAGCGCCGCGAGAGCGAGCCGTCCACCTGGGTGAAGGACTCGAATATTTCGGCCTGCTTGGCGGCCGGGATGCCGATGCCGGTGTCCGAGACGCAGAAGTATATCCAGACGTCGGACCCGGCCGAGGGCAGGAGCCGGGCCTCCACGCGCACCTCGCCGTGTTCGGTGAACTTCAGGGAGTTGCCCGCCAGGTTGAAGAGCACCTGGCGCAGCCGGGCCTCGTCGCAGATCAGGGGGCTGGGGATGGCCGGGTCCAGGTCCGCGTCGAGACTCAGCCCGCGTTCCCGGGCCACGGAACCGAAGGACTGGAGCACCTGGCCCACCAGGGCGGGCAGGTCGCAGGGGCCGGGCCGCAGGGCCAGACGTCCGGCCTGGAGCCGGGTCAGGTCCAGGATGTCGTTGATGACCGAGAGGAGATGGTTGCCGGACTCCAGGGCGGTTTCGGCGTAGAGGGCCTGTTCCTGGCCGAGTTCCGTGGTCTTGAGCAGGTGGAGCATGCCGAGCACGCCGTTGAGCGGGGTGCGGATCTCGTGGCTCATGTTGGCCAGGAATTCGGACTTGGCCCGGTTGGCCTGCTCGGCGGCCTCCTTGGCCCGGATCAGGGCCTCCTCGGCCTTGGTGCGCTCGGTGATGTCGGCGAAGACCACCTGGGCGGCGGGGCGGCCCCGGTAGTCCACGCGGGCGGCGGAGGCCTCGATCTCGATGACCGAGCCGTCCGCGCGCTGAAGGCGCTGGCGCGCTGGCGGCGCGTCGCCGCGCTTGGAATAGAGGTTTTCCATGCGCTCGCGGACCCTGTCCCGGTCCTCCGGGTGGATGATGTCCAGGGCGTTCATCCCGAGCACCTGTTCCGGGGTTCCCACGCCCAGGGCCCGGGCCGCCGCCGGGTTGACGAAGACGACCTTCCAGTCGGAATGCACGAGGATGGGCAGGGGCGAGCTCTGCACCAGGCTGCGGAAGCGCTCCTCGCTCTCGCGCAAGGCCCGCTCCGCGCGGCGGTTCTCGGTGATGTCCGTGAACATGGCGAAGGAGCCCGCGAAGTTCCCGGCATCGTCCCGCAAGGGGATGGCCGAGACCAGGGTGAGGAGTACGCTTCCGTCCTTGCGCCGGAAACGCCGTTCGTAGCGGTCCGCCAGCCCCTTCCGGCGCGCGGCCATGCGCCGCCCGTGGTCGCGCATTTCCTCGGGAAGGAAGAACTCCTCCACCTTGCGCCCGAGCATCTCGTCCGGCTCGTAGCCGAGCATGGCGGCCATGGCCTGGTTCACGGAAGTGGTGTGGTGCTCGGCGTCCATGGACCAGACGCCCTCGTTGGCGGTGTCCAGCATCCGGCGGTAGCGTTCCTCGCTCTCGCGCAGGGCCCGGGCCTGCTCCTCCTGCTCGGTGATGTCGAGGTTCACGCCCAGGATGCCCTTGATCCGGCCGTCTTCGCGGATGGGGGCCACCACGTTGTGGAAGCGGCGTTTCCGCCCGTCGCGGGTGGTCATCTCCACGTCGCCCTGGACCACGCTTCCGGCCAGCACCCGGGCGTTGTTCGCGCGCCAGACGGCCAGGGTCTCGGGGTCGAAGCGCCGCTCGCTCATGCCCGTGTCGCTCAGGTCGCCCCAGAGGGCCACGGACACGTCGCTTTGCATGAGGATGCGGCCTTCGGCGTCGCGGGCCCAGAAGTCCAGCGGCAGGCTCTTGATCATGGTCCGCAGCAACGCCTCGCGTCCGGCCAGGGCCTCGCGGGTGGCGGTGAATTCGGTGACGTCGGCGTGGGTGCCGATCATCCGCAGGGGGCGGCCCCGCTCGTCGCGCTCCACCACCCGGCCCCGGGCCAGGATGCGCCGCCAGGAGCCGTCGGCCGCGCCCATGCGGAAGACCACCTCGTAGTCCGGGAGCCGGCCGTCCAGGTGGCTCTCCAGGGTCTCCATGACCACGGCCAGGTCGTCGGGGTGGATCAGCCCCCGCCAGCTCTCGAAGGAGACCGGAATCTGGTCCGGCTCGTAGCCGAGCATGGTGTGCCAGCGCGGACCGGCCAGCACCCGGCCGGAGGGCAGATCCCAGTCCCAGACCGCCTCGGAGATGGCCTCCAGGGCCAGGGTCAGACGCTTCTCGCTCTCCCGCAGCGCCTCCTCGGTCCGCTTGCGGGCGGTGATGTCCGAGAAGATGGTGGCGAAGCGGCCCGGACCGGGACAGTAGGCCAGCACCTCGAACCAGCGGTCCAGCTCGCGGCTGCGGTGTTCGAAACGTTCGGATTCGCCCGTCTCGGCCACGCGGCCGTAGGTCTCGATCCAGTGGCTTTCGGTCCCGGGCATGACCTCCAGCACGGTGCGCCCCAGAACCTGGCTCCGCGACAGGCCGGTGAGCCGTTCGAAGGCCGGGTTGACTTCCAGAAAACGGTAGTCGCGGGGTCGGCCGTCTTCGTCCCGGATGATCTCGTGGACGGCGAAGCCGCTGGTCATGTTCCCGAAGAGTTGGCGATACCGCTCGGCCTCGGCCCTGGCGGCCTCCTCGGCCCGGCGGCGCTCGGTCACGTCCCGGGACAGGCCGTAGAGTTTGGCCGGTCGGCCGTGTCCGTCCAGGATCGCCACCCCGTGGGTGTGGACCCAGCGTTCCGCGCCGTCGTTTTCGCGCAGGATGCGGTGTTCGGTCTCGTAGGGGCCGCCCTGGGCGAGGGCCTCCCGGAGCACCTCGCTCACGTGTTCGCGATCCTCGGGGTGGACCAGGGAGCGCAGGCCGTCCAGGGTCGCGGGTCCGTCGGACAGGCCGTGGATGCGCCGGAATCCGGCGGACAGGGTCAGCGCGGCCTCGGCGCAGTCGTATTCATGGCCGCCCAGGTCCGCGATGCGTTCGGCCGCGGCCAGCTTGGCCTCCAGTTCGGCGATGCGGCGGGCGTCCTCGGACGGGTCGCGCCTTGCGGCGCGTTTGGCGGTGCGCGGCATGTCTGCTCCGGGAATCCTGATTCTTTTCCGCATTACTCCAACGAAGGCGCAAGCGCAAAGGGCGGAGCGAAAAAAATCAGAACGACGCGCCGGAAAGCAGCCGCGGCGAACCCGGCGGACGCTTGCGGCGGACTGCCGGGCGGGTTAGCCTGAAGCATGAGCGACATCATCCCCGACACCTTGCGCGAGCTGTTCCTGGGCGCCTCCCACGGCGTCCTGGCCACCACCGGCCCCGGCGGGCCGCACGCCTCGCTCATGGGGCTGGCCCCGGCGGGCGCGGGTTCGGGCCTGTACCTGGTCACGGGCCGGAACTCGCGCAAGTTCCGAAATCTGCTGGCCGATCCCCGGGCGGCCCTGCTTCTGGACGACCGCGCGGCGGACCCCCGGCCGGAGCCCGGCGCGGTGCGCGCCCTGACGGTCCTGGGCCGGGTGCGCGTCCTGGAAGGGGAGGAGGAGCGCCCGGCGGCCGCGGCCATTGCCGCGCGCCATCCGCATTTGCGGGGGTTCATCGATGCGCCGGACGCCGCGTTTCTGCTCTTCGTCGCCGAAATCCTGCAGCTGCTGGAGGGACCGAGCGCGGCCACGGTGCTCGACCTGCGCTGACCGTCCGGGGCGGCGCGGCTCAGGCCCTGGGGCTCTTGGCCAGGCGGCTGCCCTCGCAGAACTTGAGGAACTTCTGGGCCTCGTGGAACCCGGGGTTGATGTCCAGGGCCTTGCGCAGATGCTCCACGCAGCCGACGCGGTCGCCCTTGTCGAAATGCACCCGGGCGATGTTGAAGAAGACGTTCTCGTCCCGGTCGTTGAACTCCAGGGCCCGGTGATAGAAGCGCAGGGACTCGTCGAAGTGGCCGTTCTTGCGCAGGTTGATGCCGAAGGTGTTGAAGCGTTCCCGCTGCTCTTCCTGGAAGGCCTCCGAGATGCCCATGAGGGTGTCGACGATCTTCTTGAGCTTTCCGAATTCCTTCTGCTCCGCGTAGACCTCGCCCAGGCCGAAGTTGGCCCGCACGTTCAGGTCGTCGATCATGAGCGCCTTGAGGAACTCGCGTTCGGCGTCGTCCAGCTGGCCTTCCTTGAAGAACTTCTCGCCCTCGGCGATCTTGCGCGCCAGCGTCTTCAGGGCGGGCACGGTGTGGGTGCGGTAGTAGGCGGGCTCGGGCACGTAGCTTTTGAGGAACTCCAGCTCGGCCACCTCCTTGCGGATGCCCGAGGGCACATGGTGGATGTTCAGGGGCTGGACCTCGTAGCGCTCCGGGCCGAGGGCGCGGACGTACCAGTAGGTGACCTGGGCGTGCTTGACGGACGTGCCGCCCATGCCGGCGACCTCCTCCACCTGGAGGGAATAGACGCCGAGTATCTGGGGATATTCCTCGATGGGCACGGAAGCCTCCACTTGGCGGACTGATCCTTGGATTGCCTCGCAGTGTACGCCGGAAGGGGTGATTTTGGCAACAAAATCACGCTTTGGCCGCGAATCGAGCGGCGGCGTGGAAAAGCGGGCCGAGGATCAGCCCGCGGCGGTCCCCCCGTCTTCCGTTCCCTTCACCAGCGCCACGTGCCGGGCCAGGAGCGGCCGCAGGTCGTGGTCGCGCAGGATGGTGCGGCGGGCCTCCGCGCGCAGCGGAGCCGACTCCTCCCGCCGGTCCAGGGCCTCGGCCACGCGGGCGGCGATGGCCTGGGGCGAGTGGAAGTCCGTGAGCAGGGCGTTGACCCCGTCGCGGGCCACCTCGCGCACCGGCTCCGTGTCCGAGGCCACCACCAGGCAGCCGCAGGACAGGGCCTCCAGGAAGGACCAGGAGAGCACGAACGGCCGCGTCAGGTAGACGTGCACGCTCCCGGCCCGGAGCACCTTGCGGTACAGGCCGTAGGGCAGGGAGCCGGTGAAGTGGATGCGCGCCGGATCGAGCCGGAGCCGCTCCAGCACCTCCTGCTTCCAGGTCCGGCCCGGACCGGGCGGCGGGCCGTAGCAGGAGCGGTCGTCGCCCACCACGACCACGTGACAGGCCGGGCGCGTGGCCATGAGCCGCGCCGCGGCCTCCATGAACTGCGGAAAGCCCCGGTAGGGCTCCATGCCCCGGGTGGCGTAGGTCACGATCTCGGCCGCGCCGGAAAGGTCGAGGCCCGGCAGCACGAGGCGCTCGTCCGGGGCCGGACGGAAGAATTCCGTGTCCACGCCGTCGGGCAGCACGGTGAGCTTGCGGCGCAGGTCCGGAGGGAACTGCTCGGCCTGCCAGCGGCTGGGGCAGATTCCCTGTCGGCAGTTCGCCAGATCCATGAGGATGGGCAGGTTGCGGGCCCGCGCCCGCGCCCGGTCCATGGGCTGCTGGGTCGCGCCGCCGAAGCGGGCGTCGGCCCCGTCCGGGTCGTAGAACCACTCGAAGTAGCAGAGCCGCCGCGCCTCGGGAAAGACCTCGCCCAGGTAGAGCCCCGGTCCCCAGCCCGAGTGGGAGTAGATCACGTCCGGCACGAAGCCCTGGTCGCGCAGGGCCAGGGCGGCCTTGAGCGCTCCCGCGGCCAGCCGGGCGGCCTCCTCGCCTTGGGCGGCCAGGGGATGCACGCCCGGCGCGGCCTCGCCGTCGAGCAGGAACACGGCCTTGCGCACCCCGGGAATGTTCCACTCCGGCCTGGGGTTCATGGTCAGGAAAACCACCTCGTCGGCCGGGTCGCTTCCCAGGGCGACGCAGAGGTGGCGGAACTGGGCCGGAAAATTGGAATGGACGAGGAGCACGCGCATGACTTCTCCTACCCCGAAAGCCCGCTCCTCGGCAACGGATGGGTGATTCGCCCAGCATATATCCGGGAGTCGTCTGGACATTTGTGAAAAAAAGTGCTTTTGTCGGGGCGAAAATGTCATGGCCCCGTGGCGGGGCCGCGAATGCCGGTTTCGGCGGGGCCCGAGCGAGAGGGCCTCAACTTTTCGCCGCCCCGGCCGATCAAGCGGAGGGAATCGCCATTTCGTCCACTAAGGAGCCTGTCATGAGAGTGTCCATCCTCGTCAAGATCGTGGTCATGGTGGTGGCCGCCGTGGCCGTCACCAGCATGGGAGTCTTCTTCACCGCCCGCTACTTCGTGCATGAGGGCTGCCAGGAAGAGGCCCAACAGAACATCAAGGCCCTGCAGGTGGTGGTGGCCAAGGAAATCCAGGACACCAAGGACAAGTATCTCCAACTGGGCGAGCAACTGGCCCAGGAGAGCGCCTTCGTCTCCGCGTTCCGCTCCCGCGATCTGGACGGCCTGAAGCCCATCGTGACCTCCTACATGAAGCGCCACGGCGCCGAGTTCATCACCGTGGCCGACACCGAGGGCAACGTGGTGATCCGCGCCCACTCGGAGAAGAAGGGCGACAGCGTGCTCAAGCAGGTCAACGTGCAGAAGGCCCTCAAGGGCGAACTGAACGTGGGCATCGAGCCGGGCAGCGTGGTCAAGTTTTCCCTGCGCGTGGGCGCGCCCATCAGGGTCGACGGCCAGATCGTCGGCTCGGTGACCATCGGCGAATCCCTCTCGGGCGACTCGTTTGTGGACGCCATCAAGGCCTATACCGGCCTGGAGGTCACGGTATTCGAAAAGGATGCCCGCGCGGCCACCACGATCATCAAGGACGGCAAGCGGGCCATCGGCACCAAGATGGACAATCCCGAGGTGCTTGAGACCGTTCTCGAGAAGGGCGAACTCTTCCTGTCCAGCAACCGCATCCTGGGCAAGCTCTACCAGACCGCCTACTGGCCCATCCGCAGCCCCTCCGGCGAGGTGGCGGGCATGTGGTCCATCGGCAAGTCCTCGGAAACCATCCAGG